>FLOH01000129.1_pt1 | contig 213315 bp, 197 predicted proteins | sample 756751 | NCBI WGS metagenome assembly FLOH01 (sample SAMEA4026879, study PRJEB14308) | marine metagenome | biome: coastal water; material: water | depth 74 m | reverse complement strand
CCCAGCCCACTCATGTCAGAGATGTTTTTCTTATGGGCCGCGATATAGATGGCACCGGCGCAGAAGAACAGGGTGATCTTGGAAAAACCGTGGTTGACGATGTGGATCAGGCCTCCGTTAATGCCGGCCGGGGTCAGCAGGGCCACACCCATGATGATGTAGGAGAGCTGGCTGACAGTCGAGTAGGCGAGCCGTTCCTTGAGATTATCCTTGGACAGGGCCAGAATCGAGGCCATGAGCACTGTGAAGCCTACAAAATAGGCTGTTGGAATGCCAAGGTTCAGGGCATTCATGGTGTCGACCCCAAAGACGTAGAGCATTACCCGGGTGGTGCAGAAGACGCCGACCTTGACCACGGCCACGGCATGGAGCAGGGCAGAGACCGGGGTTGGGGCAACCATGGCACCGGGCAGCCAGTGATGAAAGGGCATGACGCCGTTTTTGGCAAAACCGAACAGGCAGAAGATGTAGAGCATGACCACCAGAGTCTTGTTGACATCGGGGGGGAAGATGCCGGTGGAGATGTTCGGGGCAAAATCCAGGGTTCCGGTCAGGACATAGATCAGGATCAGGGCAGGGAGCAGGAATGCTTTGGCCGTGGTGGTCAGGTAGATGATGTATTTGCGGGCGCCATTGTATCCTTCTTCGTCCTGGTGATGGGCAACCAGAGGATAGGTGCAGACCGAGACGATCTCATAGAACAGGTAAAGGGTGAAGAGGTTATCGGAAAAGGCGACGCCAATGGCCCCGAAGATGGCCAGGGCAAAACAGGCATTAAAGCGAGTCTGGGCCGGTTCATTGTGGGCCCGCATATACCCCATGGAGTAGTAGACGGCAATGGTCCACAGTGATGAGGCCACAATGGCAAAAATCATGGACATGCCGTCGGCCCGCAGAGTCACTGAGACTCCGGGTAAGATCGAAAACATGTGGTAGACCAAGGTCTGTCCGGAAAGGACTGCCGGCACCAGGGAGAGTACGATCAGAAAGAGGATGATCGAGGCAATGGATGAGACGCCTTCGCGGATGTTGGGGCTCTTGCCCACAAACATCACAGCCAGGGCACCGAAGAGTGGCACCAGGACAGCGATGAGAAGTTTTACGGAACTGACCGTTGTTATTTCCATGACAGATGTTCCCTTGTACTTAACCTTTGAGATCGACCAGATCTTCGGTGTCGACGGACTGGTAATTACGATAGACGGCGATAACGATGCTCAGACCGATGGCTGCCTCGGCTGCGGCAATCGCCATGATGAACAGGGTGAAAATCTGTCCGATTGCCGGATCAGGCGCGGTAAAACGATTGAAGGCCATAAAGTTGACAGAGGCTGCGGCCAGAATCATCTCAGAGGCAATGAGCATCCCGATCAGGGTACGACGCGTGACCAGACCATAAACACCCATACCAAAGAGCAGGGCTGCAATGATCAGGTAGGTGGTGAGACTGTTGTAGAGTGTGAGAATAGCCATTATTTGTTCCTCCCGCCACGGGCAATGACCAGGGCTCCGAGGATGGCGATCAGCAGGACGACTGAGACCAGTTCAAAGACCATGGAGAAGTTGGAGAGCAGCTGGACACCGATGGTCTCCACTGAACCGTTATTGACCTTTGGCAGTGAAACAAACTGGGTTTTCAGGGCCAGGACAATCATGGCAATGGCTGTCAGGCCGGCGGTGATAAAGCCAAGCGGACCAGCAAGAGGCCCGGCAGGTCCGATTTTTTTCTTTTCTTCCGGGGCGGCCAGCATGATGGCAAAGGCAATGGTCACCGAAACAGCTCCCACGTAGATGAGGAGTTGCATCATGGCCACAAAGGGCGAGTTGAGGAAATAGTAGAGGGCAGCCACGCCGACGAAACAGACCACCAGGCCAGCCACTGCCCGAACCAGCCGTTCGGCATTGCAGGCGATGATGCCATCGATCAGGGTAATGGCCACCATGATGAGAAAGATCAGGCCGGTGAGTCCGTCGGCGGTCAGGAGACCTGGGCCCACGGCTGCGACTGATGACGGGTTCATGAGTTTCTCTCCTTCAGCCGTTTGAGAAGATCAAAATGAAAGTCTTCCTTGCGGGTAGATGCCAGATTGTATTCCTTGGAAAAAGTGATCCCGTTAAAACTGCAACTCTCGACACAGGAACCGCAGAGTGAGCAGGTGGTGAAGTTGAGGTCGTACTGGGTCAATTCTTTTTTCTTCTTGGTCTTGCCATCCACCTCGATCTCAACGGTCCGGGAGGCCAGGGTAATGCAGCCCGAAGGGCAGGCGCGCTGACACATGCCGCAGGCCACACAGTTGGGTTCTCCGTTTTCATCCTCGATCAGTTCGATGTGGCCACGGTAACGGGCAGTCATCTTGACCGATTCATGGGGGTATCGCAGGGTCACTTTCGGAGTGAAAAACTCCCGGAGAGTGATTCCCATGCCCACGGCCAGGGATTTACTGCCGCTTAATATTTCGCTCAAATAGCCGCTCATGGTCAGAACACCTTCAGTAATCCTGCGGTCAGAAGCAGGTTGAACAGTGAAATCGGAATCAGAATCTTCCAGCTCAGATTGAGCAGCCCATAAATGGTGGTCCTGGGAAAGGTCCAGCGAATCCAGATAAAGGTAAAGATCAGCAAGTAGACCTTCAGCAGAAACCACCAGACGCCTGGAAGAAGTCCAAAGGGGCAGCCCCAGCCGCCCAGAAAGAGGATGGTGGTCAGGCAGGCGCCGATGACGATGTTGGCATACTCACCCATGAAGAACAGGCCAAAACCCATACTTGAGTATTCAGTGTGAAAGCCGGCCACCAGTTCACTTTCGGCCTCGCCCAGATCAAAGGGAGCACGGTTGGTTTCAGCCAGGGAGCAGATGAAGAAGATCAAAAAAGAGACCGGCATTAATGGGCTTTTGAGCAGGGCAAAGACATTCCACTGCCAGAAGCCGGCCGTCTGATCCTCAACAATGACTTTGAGATCCATGGAGCCGGTGATCATAACCACGGTAATGACCGTGATCAGCATCGGGATTTCGTAGGCGATGGACTGGGACACGGCCCGGACAGAGCTCATGAGGGAATACTTGTTGCGAGAACCCCAACCGGCCAGGAGCAGAGACATGGAACCCATGGAGGCAAAGGCAAAGATCATCAGGACACCGATGTCCATGTTGTGGGCAACGATGTTTTCACTGAAGGGAATGGTGACAAAGCTCATGATGGCCGGAAACATGGCCAGGACAGGTGCTACCATGAAGAATGCCTTGTCGACCCCACCCGGAATGATCAGCTGTTTGGTCATCAGCTTGATCCCGTCAACCGGGGGCTGGAGTAGACCCCAGGGCCCATTTTCTGTAGGGCCGGGGCGACGCTGGAAGAAACCGGCGCCTTTTCGTTCGCACCAGACAAGATAGGCGGCGTTGAGCGCCGCAAAGCCGATGGCTGCAACCACGGCAAATAAAACATTGATCAGTGTTAAGCTCATGTGTTTTCTCCCTTACCGATCCATTTCCGGGATAACCAGGTCGAGGCTGCCCATAAAGGCCAGAGCGTCGGCGATCAGCATACCCCGGCAGGCCTCGTCAAAGAGGTGCATGTTGGAATAGGTGGGCGAGCGCAGTTTCATCCGATAGGCGTTTTTGTCGCCGTTACTGACTATTCGAATACCAAAGCTGCCACGAGCAGCTTCGACGGCCTGGTAGTAGTCCCCGACCGGAGGTTTGATGATCTTTGGCTTTTTGGCAGGCATGATGGGACCTTCCGGTAATTTGGCCAGGGCCTGTTCAATGATCCGCAATGACTGTTCCATCTCGTCCATCCGGACCATGTAGCGGGCATAGGAATCACACTCATGATAGACCGGGATGTCATAATCAAACTCGTTATAGACTGAATACGGCTCATTTTTACGGACATCGTAGTTGATGCCGGAACCGCGGGCCACAGGTCCAGTGGCCCCGTACCGGCGACACATCTCGGCTGAGACCGGCCCGATTTCCTTGAGCCTCTTCATCAGGATAATGTTTTTGGTGACCAGGTTCTCGTAGACCTTGAGTGCTTTGCGCATCCGGGGGATAAAGGCCTTGGTGCCTTCGATGAAGTCGTCGTCGATATCGTTATAAACGCCGCCGAAGCGATGGTAACAATAGGTGAGACGGGCACCGGTGACCCCCTCCAGGATGTCAAGAATTGCCTCGCGATCATTAAAGGCGTACATCAGGGGAGTAAATCCACCAAGGTCCATGATAAAGGCCCCGAACCAGACCAGATGTGAGGAGATCCGGTTGAGTTCGACGGTCAGCACTCTGATGTACTCGGCCCGTTCTGGAACCTCGATGCCGCAGGCCCGTTCCACGGCCAGGACATACCCATGGTTGTAGGCCATGGCCGAGAGATAGTCAAGGCGGCCGAGATTGGGCAGGAATTGGGCATAGGTCCGGTTCTCACCCATCTTTTCGTGCATCCGGTGGATGTAACCCAGGACGGTCTCGGCCTTGTAGATGTACTCGCCGTCCATTTCCATCTTCACCCGGAGAACGCCGTGGGTCGCCGGATGCTGCGGCCCGACGTTGAGCGTAAAGGTCTCGTCAGATCGGAGTTGAATAGGAGCGCTCATGCTTTGAAATCCTTTAAGAGGGGATGGAAATCTGCATCTTCGGGCAGCAGGAGAGGGATCAGGTGCGGATGGCCGGCGAACTTGATCCCGAAAAAGTCGTGGGTCTCGCGTTCATGCCAGTTGGCCCCGGAATAGATTTCGGTGATGGTCGGCACTTCCGGATTGGCGCGGTCTGTCCGAGTCCGGATGACCACCCGGCAGAGGTCGAAATCGTAGCGGCAGAAGTCGTAGACGACCTCCAGCTGATTGTCCGCGATCCAGTCAACGCCGGTGATGGATTCAATAAAGAAACCGGCCTCATTGACTTTGCTCACTGCGGCCAGGAGTTGTTCAGGGGCAACCTGGGCGTCCACGTGATAGCCACAGGCCTGGTAATCAGAGGTGATAACACCGTTGGCCCGAGGTGCAGTCGCAGCTGCTTTTTTCTTGTCATCTGCGGCGTCCTGGTCGGTGGACTCTTCTACGGCCGGAGCGGCTGCAGTCTCGACGGGTGGGAAGAGCTCTTCGAGTGATTGCTTGATAGTTTCGGTCATCATCTCAGCAGTCCTGGATAAATGGTTGGGAGGCAACGACGCCTTATACCGGTTCGACCTTGGGCCAGCGTCGCCAGCCGGTGATCTTATGTTCCAGCTCGATGATTCCCTCGATAAGGGCCTCGGGCCGTGGTGGGCAGCCGGGGATATACACATCGACAGGCAGGAAGGTGTCAGCGCCTTCCACAATTCCGTACTGGCCTTCAAAGACAAAGGGACCACCGGAGATGGCACAGTTGCCCATGGCAATCACCCATTTGGGTTCCGGCATCTGGTCGTAAAGGGTCTTGACCGCAGGTAACATTTTTTTGGAGATAGTTCCGGCCACGATCATGACATCACTCTGGCGCGGAGAGGGTCGGAAAACCTCGGCTCCGAAACGGGAGATGTCAAACCGGGCAGCACCCGAGGCCATCATTTCAATGGCACAGCAGGCCAGACCAAAGGTGAGGGGCCACAACGAGTTTGCCCGGCCCAGGTTGATCAGCTTGTCGGAGATGGCAAACTGGACCAGGGCTGAAGGGATCTCGGTGTCTATGGATGGTATATTTTGCGTTCCCACTTAAATACTCCCTTGCTCCATGCGTAGACAATTGCAAGTGCTAAGATTCCAACAAAAATTACGATTTCAACAAAATCCTGGATGACGAACAGGCCATTGTCATATGCCACAGCCACCGGAAACAGGAAGAGGACATCAACGGCAAAGACGACAAAGATCAGGGCGTAGAGGTAGAAGACCAGGCCGTAGCGTATCCAGGAATCCCCGATCGGGTCAATACCGCACTCGATGTATTGGGCGTTCTTGTTGTTGATCTGCCGCGTCTTGCGGGGCATGAGCAGGTAGACAATAACGATAGGGCCCAGGGCGAAGCAGAGTCCGCCGAGGGTGAAGGCCGTGATCCAGAGGACATTGTCACGGTAGAGGAAATCTGAGAATTGAAGCTCCATACACGTACTCCCGATGTTGAATGAACAGGAAGTTCTTCATGAATAGTTTTTTTTTATAATGAAGGACTTAAGCCTTGTCAACCTAAAAATGAATGGGCATTCATTCATCGTTTGCGACAGAGGAGTCCAACCGCTCAGCAGGACTCTGAAGGAAAACTATTGAGAAAAAGTATATAAGTGATAAAGTGCCCAATCACTAATCTAAAAAACAGATAATTTTTATAAGAAAAATTGAAACGAGGGTTTATCAGTGTCTATCACGCTAAGACAACTCGAAATATTTATTGCCGTGGCCGAGACGGCCCAGGTGACCAAGGCCAGCAAAAAGCTGTTCGTGACCCAGTCGGCGGTGAGTATGGCCCTGGCTGAACTCGAGAATCAACTGGCTGGTTCACTCTTTGACCGGCATGGCCGCAGCCTCCTGCTCAATGAGCGGGGCCGTTATCTTTTGCCCCTGGCCAAGGAGATCATTTGCCAGGTCAGCAATGTCGAGTCAATCATGTCTGAGGAGAGCGATTCGCTGCACGGACAGATTGAGGTGGTGGCCTCGACCACCATCGGTGATTATATCCTGCCCTATCTGATTGGTGCCTTCAAGCGGATGCATCCTGGGGTCTATGTGAACATGCTGGTTCATCATACCCGCTATGCCGAACGACTGGTGCTGGATGGGTCCGTGGACGTTGGTTTTGTGGAGGGACCTATCAAAAGCCCGGATATACTGATCCGGCCCTGGTTTCAAGACGAGTTGGTGGTGATCGTCGGGCCGAGTGATCCACTGGGCCAGCAGAAGTCCTTCCAGGTCAAAAAAGATTTCAAGGATACCCGTTGGATCATGCGTGAAAAGGGGTCAGGGACCGTGGCGATCTTCCGGGAGAAGATGAAGGACTATCTCGACCAGATTGAGGTCGTCATGGAGATGGGCCATCCCGAGGCAATCAAAAAGGCAGTGGAGTCCGGGGTCGGTGTTGCCTGCCTCTCGGCGCTCACGGTCTGTCGTGAGATCGAGCATGGCTGGCTCAAATCCCTGAAAATCGAGGGCGTCGACATGAAACGAAACCTGCAGGTGATTACCAAGAAAGGCCAGGCGATGAGTGATGCCCAGGCAGAATTTCTGGCTTTTTGTGATGTCATGTCGACCTGCAGTGAGGGGCGCGCCTGTCTCTCGTCACCATGGAAGTTGCAGTCTTTACTGGCCAAACAGTCCTTGCAGAAAAATTGATGGATATCTGGATGTGAGTCTGCAGAGAGAGTGAATCGCCAAAAATGTCCGGGCCTGGTTGTGAGATCTTCAGATCTTCATGAACAGGCCTTTTTTGTGGGCTGATCACTGGAGGAGTTGTCTCTTGTTTTTTCTCTTATGAGAGGTGGAGCGTCAGTGCCCAGGGGAAGGGTGAAATGTGTGCAAAAAGTGTTTACAGAACAGGCTGGAAACGCTATCAAGACGTTTGGAACATAAGCTTGTATATGAAAGTTCATCGGAGACCATGACTGGCCATGCCGAAGGAACGAACTTTCATGGTTGGTTGTGGCTGGCCAGTCTGGTTCAGCTATGCTGGTAGATATTGATCATAGAGAGAAGGAAGAACATCATGTGGAAGAATATTCAGCCGGCCCCTCCGGATTCGATTCTGGGCTTGACTGACGAGTTCAGAAAAGATAAGAATCCCAGGAAGGTAAACCTTGGGGTCGGTGTTTACAAGGATGATACCGGAAACACACCGATTCTTCGTTGTGTCAAGCTTGCCGAAACAGAACTGGTCGAAAAACAGGCGTCCAAGAGTTACCTGCCCATTTCCGGCGATCCTGCGTATGCTGCAGCTGTCCAGCGACTGATCCTGGGGGAGGGGAATGAGGTGATCGGGGCCGGTCGTGCGGTGACCGCTCACGCCCCAGGTGGGACCGGGGCCCTGCGGGTTGGGGCTGATCTCATTCATCAGTTTTCTCCCCAGGCCAGGGTCTGGGTCAGTTCTCCCACCTGGGCCAATCATAATGGAATTTTTGGTGCGGCAGGCTTTGGTATTGAGCGTTATGCTTATTATAATCCGGAAAGCAAGGGCTTGGATTTTGAACACATGATGTCTGATCTCAAAAAGATCCCCGCAGGTGATGTGGTCGTTCTCCATACTTGTTGCCACAACCCCAGTGGTGTGGACCTGAGTCATGGTCAGTGGCGGCAGGTGGCGGCCCTTGCGGCCCAGAGCGGCTGGGTGCCCTTTCTTGACTTTGCCTATCAGGGGTTCGGGGATGGGGTGGATGAAGATCGTTTCGCGGTGGAGCAGTTTGCAGCAGTTGGGGTAGATTTTTTTGTAGCCAGCTCTTTTTCCAAGAATTTTGGTCTGTATAACGAGCGGGTTGGCGCCATCACCGTGGTGACGCCCTCGGCCAGCGAGGCCACGGTGGCCATGAGCCATCTGAAGACCGTGATTCGGACCAATTACTCCAACCCGCCATCCCATGGTGGTCTGGTGGCATCGACAATCCTCAACAGCTCCGAACTGCAGGCCATGTGGTTGGCTGAGCTGGCTGAGATGCGTAACCGGATCGTTGGGATGCGTAAGGACTTGGTTGCTGGTCTGGCCCGTCAGGGGGTTGAGGGAGATTTTTCCTTCATCGAGCAGCAGCGGGGGATGTTCTCATTCAGTGGCTGGTCTGATGAGGTGGTTCAGTGGCTCAGGAAGAACAGCAGTATCTATGTGGTTGGCGGGGGACGGATCAATCTGGCCGGCCTGACCACATCGAATATTGATTACGTCTGTGCAGCGGTGGCAGAGGCCATGAAGGCCTGAACAATTCTACAGTCCTGACTTGAGAGGCAGATTTCAGACTCGCAGGAGTTTGGAATCTGCCTTTTTTTATGGCCGGGCCAATGGTATCTGCGTCACCTGGTTCAGATGTGTCAAATGCGATCCAGGTCATCAGGAGCGATCGAGGCCAGGGCAATCCTGTCCATAGTGTACGGCATCAAGAAAGAGGCCGTGCGCGGGAGCAGTTGCACCTGCAACCTTTCGGTCGGCAGTCGCAAGGATCTGGCTGAATGCTTCAGAGCTTGTCCTGCCTTTGCCCACGTCGATCAGGGTTCCCACCAGATTACGGACCATGTGGCGCAGGAACCCGTCACCTGAAAAGGTCAGGGTTACAAAATGGATTCCTGTCATGTGCAGGCTGGCATCGAGTATGGTACGGACACTGCCGCGGCCCGTGGTCTTTGTCAGATCACGGGACCCTGATGCCTCAAAACTTGCAAAGTCGTGTTCGCCGATAACTTTTCCAAGGCAGTGTTGGATCAGTTCAAGGTCCAGTCGCACCGGGATATGCAGGGCGTAGAGGCGCTGGTGGGGGAGTTGGATCTGGTTCATGTCAAGATGGTAGCAGTAGGTCTTGGCTCGGGCATCAAAGCGGGCATGGAAGTCAGGACTGGCCTCGGTTGCGGCCAGGATACGGATGGAGTCAGGGAGAAGGGAATTGAGGCCCTGCTGAAAGGCCTGGCAGGTGAGCCGGGAAGGGGTTTTGAAACTGGCAACCATGCCCCTGGCATGAACCCCGGCATCGGTTCGTCCGGCCCCTTCCAGCGAGATATCGGACCGGGTCATGATCCGTAAGCGATCTTCGATCTCTCCCTGGATGGTCTGACCGCTTTTTTGTCGTTGCCACCCCCGAAAATCGGTGCCGTCAAAGGCGATAATGAGTTTGATGGTATGCATTCCAGGGTAAGGCAGTTGGTCAGGTGCTCATGGAAAGAAGGGAGCGCCCTCCAGGCCAGTGGTTTCCTGCAGGCCCAGCATCAGATTCATGTTCTGTATGGCCTGTCCTGCCGCGCCTTTGACGATGTTGTCAATGGCAGACAGGATGATCAGGCGATTGGTGCGCAGGTCATGGTTGATGGAGATATCGCAGAAATTTGAGCCCCGTACATACTGGGTTGCAGGAAAGCTGCCCGCAGGCAGAATTCGGACAAAAGGTTCGTCCTGGTAGGTCTTCTGGTAGAGGGCGGTCAGATCGTTGAGATTACACTCTTTGACCGGAGAAGCATAGACCGTGCTCATGATCCCGCGCGAGATGGGGAGGAGGTGCGGAGTGAAGGAGATTTTGACTGAGCCGTTGCACAGCGCATTGATCTCCTGCTCAATTTCGGGGGTATGGCGATGGGTCCCGCCGACCTTGTAGGCTCGGAAACCATCAGCGACCTCGCAGAACAGGGAGCCGACCAGGGCGCCGCGGCCAGCACCCGAAGTCCCTGATTTGGAGTCAGCGATGATGGTTGTGGGGTCGATGATGTTGTTTTTCAGGAGGGGGGCCAGTCCGAGGATGATTGAGGTCGGGTAGCAGCCGGGATTGGCCACCAGTCGAGCCCTTTTGATTTGCTCCCGGTAGAGCTCGGGCAGGCCGTAGACTGCCTCATGGATCAGCTCAGGGGAAGAGTGGGCCTGGTACCATTCTTCATAGACGGCGACATCCCGCAGCCTGAAATCGGCGGAGAGATCCACCACTTTTTTACCGGCCGCCAGGAGGCTGGGGACAAGGTCCATGGCCGTTTTATGTGGGACCGCTGTAAAAAACAGATCGGCCCGTTCGCACAGTTGGGCTGGTTCCAGATTTTCGCACACCAATTCGGTCTTCCCCCTGAGGCTCGGGAAGACTTCGGCCAGAGGCTTGCCCGCATACTGGCGGGAAGTGGCGGCCGTGAGCTTGATGTTCGGATGGTTGCAGAGGATACGGGCCAGTTCGACCCCGGTGTAGCCTGAGGCGCCGATGATTGCGACGTTGATCATAAATCTCACCTGATGACAAAGAAAAAGGGGATAACAGATGGTCTGTTATCCCCTTTCTTGAAGATCTGTCTGTTCCTGGCGGCCATAAAACGCATCCAGGGACCCGGGGTGTCTTCACCCGCGGGAGGGTAACAGATGCAACGCTTAACGTTTTGAGAACTGGAACTTGGCGCGGGCGCCTTTTTGTCCGTATTTCTTGCGCTCTTTCATGCGCGGGTCACGGGTCAGAAGGCCGGATTTTTTCAGGGGCAGGCGCAGTTCCTGGTTAAATTCAAGCAGGGCCCGAGAAATGCCATGGGACAGGGCATCGACCTGAGCTGATTTGCCACCACCCTTGAGGGTCGCGACGACGTCATATTTCTCAACATTATCGGTGGCCTTGAATGGGCGCTCGATTCTGTGAAGCTTGAATGTGCCGCCAAAGTAGTCTTCAGCAGACATGGTGTTGACTGTTACCTTGCCGCTGCCGGGGGTGATCCAGACGCGAGCGATTGCAGTCTTTCTCTTGCCTGTGGCGTAAAAACGATCCTGGGCCATGTTACTCTTCTCCGTGATAATGAAAATTATAAATTGAGCTCAACAGGCATCTGGGCAGCGTGGGGGTGATGAGTGCCAGCGTAGACCTTGAGTTTTTTCAGTTGTTGACGGCCGAGTCTGTTGTGGGGAAGCATGCCTTGAACGGCCTTCATGATCAGGTCGGTCGGGTGCTTGGCCAGCAATTCTTTGGCGGTCTGCTCTTTGAGTCCACCCATGTAGCCGGTGTGGCGGTAGTATATCTTGTCATCCCATTTTTTGCCGGTGAGCTGAATCTTTTCGGCATTGGTGATGACGATAAAGTCGCCGTTGTCAATGAAGGTGGAGTAGGTGGGCTTATGCTTGCCGCGCAGGCGTGAGGCAACTTCTGAGGCAAGACGACCCAGGACCTTATTTTCGGCGTTGACTACATACCATTTTTTATCGATCTCGCTTACGGGAGTCAGGTACGTTTTCATTGTGTTCCTCTGCAGGGTAATGCTGTTTTAATAAAAAAAGGTTCGAACGTATGTCGAACCTTTTGCAGTCTGAGTGGAGCGGGAAACGAGATTCGAACTCGCGACTTCAACCTTGGCAAGGTTACACTCTACCACTGAGTTATTCCCGCTCATCGTGTAAGGGCCTAAAAAGGTTGCCCTGAAACGTGGCGACCTTAACAGACTGTTCGTTACCTGTCAACAGAAAAACTGTTTTGCGGCTGGGCTAAAAGGATGAAAAAATTGGCATCCCCTGAGAAAAAAGAGATAGGCCTTTGGCAACGGTCTGTGCTATATAATCTATATAATTCAGCCTGGCTAGGTAAATTGTAACAATTTTTTTCGAGCCGGAATGTCGGCCCGGTCAGGTCTTTTTCGGGTGCTTTGATCAGTGGGGAGTTATCATGACAGCAGTAAAACAGCGGCATGGCCTGGTGGAACGTGTCACCAGGGAAACAGAGATCCGGCTCGAGCTTGAGATTGATGGCAAGGGAGAGACCAGTGTTGAGACTGGGGTCCCTTTTCTTGATCATATGCTGACCTTGTTTGGGGTGCACGGATTTTTTGATCTTGTCATCAAGGCCAGCGGAGATGTCGAGGTTGACGACCATCACACGGTCGAAGATGTCGGGATCTGTCTGGGGCAGGCCTTTGCTCAGGCCCTGGCTGACAAGAGCGGCATCTGCCGGTATGGTCTTTGTTATCTGCCCATGGATGAGGCCTTGGCGCGAGTGGTGGTTGATGTTTCAAACCGTCCTCATCTTCACTATGATGTTTCGGTGCCTGATCAGAAGGTCGGACGATTTGATTCGGCTCTGGCCCAGGAGTTTTTGCGGGCCTTTGCAGTTCAGGCGGGTGTCACTCTGCATGTAGACCTTCTGCATGGCCAAAACACTCACCATATATTAGAAGCTGTGTTTAAGGGTCTGGGTCGTGCCATGAACGAGGCCTGTCAGCGTCGTCATGGCCTCAGTGGTGTTCTGTCCTCCAAAGGGAGTTTGTAAAATGTGGACGCGAGGGATCAATAAAGCAGGGTCATGGCTGTCTCTTCTCTGTTTGGTTGCTGCTTTTCTCGGTGGCTGTTCCTGGGGGGCCGGAGTGGAACCACTGGCGGCAGGACTGGTGCCGGTGCGCTGTATTGCTGTTCTGCCAGTGGTCATTGCCCCGGATGTCCAGGTTGATAAACGCGAACAGGCCCTTTTGGCGCAAGGCGCAGAGCTGATTGATCAGGCACTGGCTGAAAATCTGGCTGGTCGTCAGCAGGTGCGTCGGGTCTCAGCGGTCCAACTGGCAGATATTTCGGCTGGAACGAATCGCCTGGCCGGACTGCGGCAATTGGCCACGGCGGTCGGTTGTGATGCGGTCCTGGAAACCGAGATCCGTCGGTATCAACAGCGCGATGGCAGCGCCTATTCCATCAACAGTCCGGCCTCGGTTGCCTTTGACCTGCGCCTCATCCAGGCCGCCACCGGAAAAGCCATCTGGTTCGCCTCGGTTGATGAGACCCAGGATTCCGTTCTCAATAATCTTTTTTCCTGGAACAAGGCCCAGAGCCGTGGGTTTAAATGGGTCACCGTCGAGGAGTTGGTGCGCCAGGGGGTTCGTGATGCACTGGTTGATTGTCCCTATTTGCAGGAGTCGGGCCTTACACCTTAATGGCCCATGTTATAAAGGGCGCATGTGAACGCCTGCCGCTCCCCTTTGGCCTGGAGCTGGCGGGCGTTTCTCGTTGATGGTGTCGTGATGATGTTGACCGACTGTTTGACGGCTTTTGTGCCATGAGTCTTTTGATTTTTCTGGTGATCTTTATGGTTCCGGGGTGTTTCATATGAAAGTCCATTTGAGACAAGCACTGGCCTTGTCGAAGGAATGAACGTTCATGGTTGGTTGTGGTTGGCCATTCTGGTCCAGCCATGCTGGTTTGTTGTCGTGTGATCAAGGTGACAGGTTCTGTGTGGGTGAAGTTCTGAAATGAAGATCAGATCGAAAATTCTCGATTCTGCCGTGAACCGGCGAGTTGGTCGAGCCATGCACGATTACTCGATGCTTGCCGAGGGGGACCAGGTTCTGGTGGCGGTCTCGGGTGGGGTGGACAGCCTGGTTCTGGCCTGGCTGCTTGATCAGTGGCGGGCCAAGGCCCCGATTCATTACGAACTGCGGTTTGTTCATGTGGATATGGGGTTTTCAGGGGAGAGCCAGGAACTGGCCGGGCAACTGAGCCCGGTGGCCTGGGTTCGGCGGGAACTGGCCCGGATGGGCCTGGATCTGGAGGTGGTCCGGGGGCAGCGTCTTGGTACTGAAAAAGAGGGGAGCTGTTTCCTCTGTGCCCGCCATCGACGCCAGCAGCTCTTTGAGTTGGCCCGGAAGAATCGGTGCAACAAGCTTGCCTTTGGCCACCATCAGGATGATTTGATCGAGACCCTGTTTTTGAATATGCTATTCAGCGGGAACATCTCCACCATGGTTCCACGTCAGGATCTTTTTGACGGGCGGCTGGCCCTGATTCGGCCTCTGGCCTATCTTGTGAAATCAGAAGTGGAGGCGATTGCCTCCCGCCTCGATTTTCAGCCCCTGGCCAACCCCTGTCCCCTGGCTGGTCAGACCCAGCGTGAGCAGGTGCGAGTCTGGCTGGGTCAGCTCTATGCGCAGGAGCCCGCAGCCAGAGGGTCGATCTTTGCCGCCATGGGCAATGTCCGTGAGGACTATCTGCTGTGAAGACGGCTCTTGACTGTCTGCCCTGCTATCTGGAGCAGGCCCTGCGGGTTGCCCGGATCTGCACCCTGGACTCAGGGGTGCGACTGGCCATACTCCAGGAAGCCGCAGGTCTGATCCGGGAGATGGACATGGAGCTGACCCCGCCTGAGAATTCGGTGGAACTCTATGCGATGATTGCCAGACTCTCCAGTAACCATGATCCCTACCTGGAACTGAAGCGCCAGTCTCAAGAGCAGGCCCTGGCCATGCTGCCCCTTCTGCGTCAGGAGGTCTTGGCCGCAGACGCCCCACTGGCTCTGGCCTTGCGCCTGGCCATTGGTGGAAATATTATTGATTACGGGGCCATGGGCGCCTTTGATGCCGAAGCTACTTTGGCCACCTGCCGGGAGGTGCCTCTGGCCGTTGATCAGAGCCAGTCCTTGCTGGAATTGGTGGCTGACTTGCCGCCCGGGGCTAAGATCCTCTATCTGGCTGACAATTGTGGCGAGATCGTCTATGATTCACTGGTGGTTGAGCTTCTGGCCGGGTATGGCCTTGAGGTTACTGTGGCGGTCAAAGAAACGCCGATTATCAATGACGCCCTGATGATTGATGCCCTGAATTGCGGCATGGACCAATATGCCCGGATTCTGAGCAATGGTACTGCCTGTCCCGGAACACCCTTGGTCCGTTGCTCGCCCGAGTTTCAGGAGTGTTTCTGGGCCGCTGATCTGGTTCTCTCCAAGGGGCAGGGTAATTTCGAGACCTTGTCTGAGGTGGGCCGGGAAATATTCTTTCTGCTCACCGTTAAGTGTCCTGTGGTGGGTAATCATCTGGCTGAGTTGACCGGGCTGACCCCGCAGCAGTTGCCAGGGCTTGGGGAACTGGTTCTCTATGGATACCCCGGGCACTTTGCTCGTTCCGGACATTGCGGGGCTGGAAAATGAGCAGCCAGGAGCAGCAGAAAAGATGAATATGGCTTGTGGGTCCAGCCGGATGTGAGTCTTTCCGGCTACCGGCAGGGCCTTGTTGGCTGCGTTCGCCTTCTTCTGGAAGGGGGCGCAGGAATTATGAGAGAGAGTATTGGATGCAGCAGCAGATACGGACTATCCTTGATCAGGCAGAGGTTGGCGCTGAATTGAAGGTCTCGGGTTGGCTTCGAACGCGACGTGACAGCAGTGGCTTTTCTTTTCTGGAATTGACCGATGGGTCCTGTCTGGCCGGGTTGCAGGTTATTGCCGATCAGTCCCTGGTCAATTACACCACTGAGATCAAAAAACTGACCATTGGTTGCAGTGTTGAGGTCTCTGGTTTGCTTCAGGCCTCACCGGCCAAGGGGCAGGCTGTGGAGATGGTGGCCAGTGCGATTCGGGTCCTGGGTTGGGCTGATCCCGAGACCTATCCCTTGCAGAAGAAGCGACAGAGTTTTGAGTTTTTACGGAATTTCAGCCATCTTCGTCCGCGCACCAATGCCCTGGCCGCTGTGGCCCGGGTTCGGGGACGACTGACCCAGGCGGTCCACCTTTTTTTTGCAGAGCGTGGCTTTGTTCAGGTCCATACCCCGATTATCACCACCAGTGACTGCGAGGGCGCAGGTGAGATGTTTCAGATAAGTGCAACTCCAGGTCATGGCCAGCTGAGCCGAGGAGGCAGTCAGCCGGAATTTTTTGGTCGCCGGGCCGGGCTTACCGTCAGTGGTCAGTTGCAGGCCGAAGTCTATGCCCAGGCCCTGGGACGGGTTTATACCTTTGGTCCCACCTTTCGGGCCGAGAACTCTAATACCAGCCGCCATCTGGCGGAGTTCTGGATGATTGAGCCGGAGATGGCCTTTTGCGATCTGAGCTGCAACATGGCCCTGGCCCAGGATCTGCTCCGCTTTTTACTGGCCGATGTCCTGATGCATTGCAGCTCTGATCTTGAATTGTTTGATCGTTTTGTCTCCAAGGGCTTGATTGGCCGCCTGCAGCAGGTGGTGGACCAGGAATTTGCCCGGATCACCTACGGCGAGGCCGTGGATCAGTTGCTGACTGTTGATCGTGTCTTTGAGTTCCCGGTCAGCTGGGGCATGGACCTGCAGTCTGAGCATGAACGCTTTCTCTGTGAGGAGGTCTATGGCCGACCCTTGATCGTCACGGACTACCCTGCCGCTCTCAAGCCCTTTTACATGCGGATGAACGAGGATGGCCGGACGGTGGCAGCCATGGATATCCTGGTTCCGGGGATCGGAGAGATTGTCGGCGGCAGTCAGCGCGAGGAGCGTTTTGATCCCCTGCTGGCACGGATGGAGGCGGCAGGGCTTGATGTGCAGGAGTATGGCTGGTATCTTGATCTGCGTCGTTACGGGACGGTTCCCCATTCCGGGTTCGGGCTTGGTTTCGAACGACTGGTCCAGTATGTAACCGGGATGCAGAATATCCGTGAGGTGATTCCGTTTCCGCGTACTCCGGGGTTTGCTCCGTGTTGAGGCCGGTGATGCCCGCTGGAATGATGCCAGGTGATCAGGGAGCTCTCTGTGGCTAAGGGTCCGGCAGTGCAAAAGATGTTTGATGCCATAGCCTGCCGTTATGACCTGATGAATCGGGTGATGACCATGGGCCAGGATCAGCGTTGGCGCCGTTTTGTGGTGGAAAAAGCCCAGGTATCCGGGCAGGTTCGCGTCCTTGATCTGGCCACCGGCACCGGGGATATTGCCGTTCTGGCCTGCCGCCAGTGTACGACGGGCATGGTGATTGGTGCCGATTTTTCCCAGAATATGCTACGTGAGGCCCAGAAGCGTTTTGTGGATGAACCGGTCTCCTGGCAGGCCTGTGATGCCAACTGCCTTCCGTATCAAGATCAGAGTTTTGATGCGGTCACCTTTGGATACCTGCTCCGCAATGTTGATGACTCCCTGGTGGTCCTGCGTGAGGTCTTCCGGGTCCTCAAACCTGGAGGCCGGGTGGTCTGTCTTGATACCACGCCGCCGGACAGGAGCCTGACCGCTCCCTTGGTGCGGATGTATTTTCGCTTTGGCATCCCTCTGCTCGGGCGTATGATTGCCCGGGACAAGGCGGCCTACGCCTATCTCACCGGTTCCACCCTGGAGTTTCATCGGGCCGAGGCGCTTGCTGCTCTGTTTCGCGAGGCCGGTTTTGGCGGGGTTGGTTATCGTAAGTTTATGCTGGGGACCATTGCGGTGCATTGGGGTAGCCGGGGGTGATGGAGAGTGATTGTCCTCACCTGCCTGACACCTGTTGTTTTCTTAAATAACGAGCCTATCATCTGAAATCCAACTTTTGCCAATCAGATCTGCCATGAAACAAATCAAATCCTTGAAGACAAATACCGAAGAAGGTGAACGGGCCATCGCTGAACTCCTGAATCGCTTTGAGGCCGCTGATATCGGTTGCCGCGAAACGGTCAGTGAGATACTGGCGGCAGTCCGTGCGCAGGGTGATGCGGCGGTTCTCGCCTATAGCCGCAAGTTTGATGCCCCAGATATGAATGAGAGCGATCTGCAGGTTTCAACCGCTGAGATGCTTGCTGCCTATGAGCAGGTGGATCAGCCCTTTATGGCCGCTTTGGCCACGGCCATCGAGCGGATTCAAACCTTTCATGAGCGGGAAATGGAAGACTCATGGATGCAGACCCGGGAGAACGGAACCATTGTCGGCCGTCTGGTCAGGCCGGTGGATGCGGCCGGACTGTATGTCCCGGGTGGTCAGGGCGGCTCCACACCTCTGGTTTCATCCGTGTTGATGAACGGAATCCCGGCGGGTATCGCCGGAGTTGGTCGGCGGGTTATGGTCACCCCGCCCAACCGTCAGGGGGGAGTCAGTCCTTATCTGCTGGTGGCGGCCCAGGAGATCGGGATCAGCGAGATTTACAAGGCTGGTTCGGCCTGGGCCATTGCCGCGCTGGCCTATGGGACCGAGACCATTCCGGCCGTGGATGTGATCGTCGGGCCGGGGAATCAGTTTGTGGCTGAGGCCAAGTCCCAGGTTTCTGGTTTGGTGCGGATTGACATGATTGCCGGGCCCTCTGAGGTCCTGATTGTGGCTGATGAGACGGCAGATCCGGCCTGTGTGGCTGCTGATATGCTGGCCCAGGCCGAGCATGACCCCATGGCTCGAGCCGTGCTGCTGGCCATTGATCATGATCTTGCGCCACAGGTGGAGGCAGAGCTGGCACTTCAGCTGGATCATCTTGGGCGGCGGGACATTGCTGCCCGGTCGCTGGCCGAGCGTGGTCTTATCTTGTGCGTAGATGGCTTGAGCGAGGCCATCAGTCTGGCCAATGATATGGCCATTGAACACCTGGAGTTGATGATTGCCGATCCCTGGGCCCAGGTGCCGCAGATTCGCCATGCCGGAGCCATTTTCCTCGGCCATCATACGCCCGAGGCGGCAGGTGATTATCTGGCCGGTCCCAATCATGTCCTGCCGACCATGGGGACAGCCCGATTTTCCTCAGCCCTTGGGGTCGAGACCTTTCTCAAGAAAAGCTCGCTGATCAGTTATTCCCGGCAGGCCCTGGAGGAAGACGCTGAGGCCATTCAACTCCTGGCCAGCCTTGAGGGTCTGGGCGCGCATGCGGCTTCGGTGGCCGTGCGACTCAAGCCTGCTCACGGCAAATGAATGGTGGTCGTTGATTGATGAGCGTCTCCTTTGATTTCCAGGGCCATCTGGCCAAGGGGTGCGCGCGCCTGGGGTTGACGCTGGACCCGGGTGCAAACTCGCGGCTGGAGTTGTACTTTGAGGAACTCAGGCGCTGGAGCGGTAAGGTTAATCTTATTGCCAGGGACACCGGTGACCAGGAGATTCTTGACAAGCATTTCCTTGATTCTCTGGCCGTGTTGCCCCTCCTGACAGGAGAGTCCGTTCACCTCCTTGATGTTGGAAGCGGAGCCGGTTTTCCGGGCCTGGTCTGCAAGGCGGCTCGCCCGGATCTGATCGTCACCCTGGTGGAGCCCCGTCTGAAAAGGGTTTCTTTTCTGCGCCATGTGGCCAGGACCTTGGGGATCAATGAGGGGCTGTCTGTTCTGGCCGGTCGGGTCGAAGATGTCCAGCCGTTGACCACGCAACCTTTCACCCATATCACGTGCCGTGCGGTCACTGATCTGGCAGCCTTTTTCAGGTTGATTGAACACCTCTGGCTTCCTGGCACGCGAATCATCGCTATGAAGGGTCCCAAATGGTCTGAGGAATTGGCGGCCTGTCCTCTGGAGTTGAGGGGGATGCTGGAGAAGAGGGTTGAGTATCAGCTGCCTTTTTCAGGCGTTGGTCGGGTTGTGCTTACGTTTTTGCGGACTTGATCATGGTTGGTCAAAGGAAAGTGGACAAGAGTCCAGGGGCCGGGCAGCTGTTCGGATCTTGTTTGGCTCTGGTTCTATTTTTCTTTTGCCTGCTTTTAGCGCCGACCTTGTCTTTGGCCATTGAGATTCGGCCGGATCAGATTTTGGTACTGACCAATTGCAACGCCCGGAGCAGTATCGCTTTGGCCCGCTATTATATGGAGCAACGCGGAATTCCTGAGAAGAATCTGGTGAAGCTGTGGGCGGTGGATGACGAACAGACCTCGCGTGAGGATTATGACCGTCAGATTGCCCGTCCTGTGCGCCGTTTTCTGGCAGAAAATGATCCTGAACGTCAGATCCAGGTCCTAGTGACCATGTATGGCCTGCCTCTGCGGGTGGCTTCGCCCCGGTCTCCTGACGAGCCTGTTCCCGTGCCTGATGGAGTGCTGAATGCGGGTGCGTCCGTGGATTCTGAACTGTCGATCTTGCTGGTTCCGGAGGTGGGTCGGCCTCTGACCGGTTGGCTGGATAACCCATATTATAAGGGGTTCCGGAACAAGAAAGGCATGGTGAATGTCAAGGATGTCCTCTGGGTTAGCCGCCTGGATGGCCCGGATGAAGTCGTGGTCCGGCGGATCATTGATGACACCCTGGTTGCTGAAGCCCAGGGAGTCACGGGTAAGGCCTATTTTGATGCCCGCTGGCCCCGTCCGGAAAAGAGGAACAAGCTCGCACCCTACAATTTTTATGACAATGCCCTGCATGAGGCGGGTCTGGATTTGGCTCAGGCCGGTCTGCAGGTGGTGCTCGATCAGCAGACCCAGCTCTTTCAGCCTGGCCAGGCGCCTGAGGCCGCTCTCTATTGTGGTTGGTACAGTGTCGGTCGCTATGTGGATGCCTTTGCCTGGCAGCCTGGTGCAGTGGCCTACCATATCGCCAGCAGTGAGTGTACAACGCTGAAGCGACCTGGAAGCCAGGTCTGGTGCAAGCGTCTCCTGGAAGAGGGAGTGGCTGCCACCATCGGTCCGGTGGCCGAGCCCTATGTTCAGGCCTTTCCCGTTCCTTCACTTTTTTTCAACTTCCTCGTCCGTCAGCGTCTCAGTCTGGTGGAGAGTTACTTCCGCAGTCTGCCCTTCTTGTCCTGGCAGATGGTCCTGATTGGTGATCCTTTGTATCGGCCTGTTTATTAGCATTGATTGAGGACGTGGTGTTCTCGGTGGGTGACAATCAACGACAGTCGGGGCAGTTTGCGGAAGATCTTCTCAGGTCAACAACGAATCACAGCTACGTTTAAATAGAAAGACGGACGCGCCCTCCATGTTCGCATAACAACGGTTGCTGAACCCAAGCTGAAAGAGCTCTACAATATCTTTAGGTATCTCAGCTTCACCAGTGGGTGTGCGCAAGATGGTCAGCTGAACATAAAAAATGTAAATGTAGTGCCGCTGGAAAATTATACGAAGAACAACGTGCTGAATTATAAAGATAAACTTTTTACTATGTTAGGCATGGGTTAGTGTTTTCAGAAAGGGTGACAGTGGGGAGGTTGCTCAGTTGTAGGCGGGACGAAGGTACCCGCTGCTTGTGGCGGGATTGTTCATTGATTGATTTGCAGGAGAAGTTCCTTTGCTATGTCGGCCTCGTGGGTTTCCTGTCCCTGGCCGAGGATGCTGTTCAGAGTATGTTGGGCATCGTCTATTTGATTCAGGGCCATCTGAGTTCGCCCCAGATGGAGGAGGATGGTTGGATTGGCGGGTAACAACTCGGCTGCCATTCTGAACTGAGGGAGTGCCAGGTCATAGGCCTGTCGTTGAAACTGAACCTGACCCAGAGTGTCGGCCACGTAAGGGTCATTGGGAGCAATTGTCTTGGCTTTCATGGCCAGTTCAAGTGCGCGCCCCAGGTCCTTACCCTGTTCGGCCAGGTACCAGGCCAGGTTGTTGGCTGCGGGTAAAAACTTGGGGTCTTGGAGAAGAATTGCTTCGTATTGGACAGCCGCATCGTCTTGGCGACCATTTTGTTCAAGCAAGACTGCAAGGGCCATACGGCTGTTGATCAAATGAGGTTGCTGCTCAATGAGTTGGTAGTAATGGTCAATGGCTTCGCCGGCTTTGTTGGATTGCTTGAGGATCGCTCCCAGACGAAGATAGTAGCCCTGGCTGCTCGGGTCGAGTCGGATAGCCTCGCGAAAGCTTGCTTCAGCTGTATCCAAATCATGACCCTGCAGGGCCAATTCACCCACCAGAGCGTGGGAGTAGGCATTGTCGGGGGTTGTCTGCAGTTGTGTGTTGAGAAACGTTTTGGCTTCCTGTGGACGTTTGAGGTACAAAAGCAGGCTCACGCTTTGGCCAAGGGCTTTATTGTTTGTTGGTTCGAGGGTCAAAGCCTGTTTGAATGCATTCAGGGCCTGGTCGTATTGCTTTGTACCGCTTAGCGCCTGTCCTCGATAGAGTTGGATGTCACTATTGGCGGGCAGGGCCAGGGCAAGTTTGTCAAGTAGCTCCAGTGCCTGGTCAAACTGTCGCTCGCTGAGCAGGCAACGGGACATCAGGAGTGCGGCCCGGGTACTGCGGGGTTGGATTTTCAGGGCTACCAGGGCATGGGCTTTGGCCTCCTGGATTTCGTTTTTGTTGAGGTAAAGCTCGGCCAGCAACGATCTGGCTTGAGGGTGATTGGGATTGCTCTTGATTGCATCAAGGCCAGCCCCCAGGGCCAGCTCGATTTCTCCTTTACGGGTATGGGCCATGGCCTTGACAAACTGGGCCTCGCTTGAGCCGGGACTTTCTTCGGCCAGTTTGAACGCCTGTTTGGCTCCTTCTGTGAAATCAGGCTGGCCGAGCAGGATTTTTGCCTGGACCAGACGGGCGTTGAGGTTGTTCGGGTCAGCGGTCAGAGCGGCGCTCACGCTCTGGGAGGCCTCATCCATCTTATTCCAGTCGTAATAGAGGCCAGCCAGCAGTCCTTGGGTCCCGGCCAGATCGGCTTGATGGTCGAGGGCCTGACGATAAGTCTCTTCGGCCTGTGTGAAGTCATTCCGGCGACGGTGCAGGTTGCCCAGTGCAACCCGATATTCCGGGACATCTGGATGATGAGTGATGGCAGTATTCAGTGTCTCGGCTGCCAGGTCCTGTTGTTTGGTTGTTTCGTAGAAATTGGCCAGAATAATCAGGGCGTCACCGCTTTCAGGAAGAGTCTTTACCAATTGTTGGAGTTGCGCTTCAGCCAGATCGAGTTTGTTCTGGCTGAGGTAAAAAGAGGACAGCGCCTGATAATTAGCCGGGGCCTCCGGTGCCAGCTCAAGCCCTTTTTTTAAGGCAGCTTCGGCCAGTTCTGGTTGGTTCATGTGGCTGAGGATAGTGGCCAGAAGAAGCTGAAGTTTACTGTTGCTGGAGTCCAGGGCGATTGCCTGATGAGTTGCAACCAGAGCCTCGTCGAGATTCTGTTCGGACAGTTCGAGGTTGGCCTTTAGGATCAGAGTTTCCAGGTGGTTGGGTGTTTTGCTGAGAATAGTCTCGATCCGTGGCCGGGCTTCCTTGTAGTTCTGGCCCATGTAGTACATGCTGGCCACCTTATAACTGGCATCAAGGTTATCAGGGTCCAGGTCGCTGGCAATGGTCAGTTCCCTGAAGGCCTGTTTGAGCTCCTGTGTTTCGAGATAGGCTAGGCCGAGTTGGTAACGGGCTCCGGGATGTTTTGGTTCAATCTGAATAGCGTTTTTAAACTCAATGATGGCGGCCTTAAAATCTTTGTTTTCGACCAGTTTTTGGCCATTGGCAAAGTATTCTTCCGGGGTCTTGCCCGAGTCAGAACAGCTTGTAAAAGAAAAGAAAACCGGGATGAGGCAGGCGAGCAGGAGGTGTTTGAATGGAGTGTGCATAGTTCAGCTGGGGGTAAAATGAAGAGTTTAGGGTCATCTCTTCAGATGATATATACACAGCTGATGGTGAATGTCAATTTTTGTGATGTGCTTTGTTGAACAGAAGAGGGCGGTACGGGATAAACGCGGTGGAGGGAGGACAGCCGGTTCGGATTTGCGAACCGGCTGTCCGTTGAGGCGGAAGGCTAAGAGTCTTATTGATTGGTTTCTGCTAATCTCTGAATACCGGCCTGGCCGAGATGATAACCGACCAGCTGCCGGGTATTGTGGTCGGAAAAGGCGACTCCGGCCTGAAAGCGGTGCAACGTCTCCTCAGCCTGATGATTGACTCTGCTTTGTGTCATGTTGTCATGCCTCTCGGCCTGGCTCCAGACGACTTCCCCGAGTCCAGTCAAGGATGGCGCTGAGAATTTCTGATCAAAGATAAAGGCAATCTTTTGTTTGTCCACGAGTTGTTGTCTGCTGGATATTCGCATACCGCCAAGGCTCAGGTCCAGTGTATAGGCAGTATCGTCGAGTTGTTTGTACTGGCTGTCTTGGGCTGCCTGATCTCTGATACTCAGGGCCCAGCGCTGAAGAAATCGGTAGTAGTTTCTTCTGGCTTCGTCCATGTTTTTTGCCTCGTCCTGGGTATGGATGAGCGCCATTTCTGCGGCCTGCATAAATTGACCGCACTCTGCAAATTGCTCGGTCGCACAAAAAAGCTCGAACTGGCTTGGAGGAGGGATATAGAGGCCGCTTGCCGATACCGTGCAGAAGATCACCTCATCTTTGTTCAGATGGGGGCATTGGGTCAGGGTGGATTTTTTATGTGTCATAAGGGTGCCTCATGCGTACTGGAGGAATCTTTTACTGCTTGATTTTGATTTAATACAAGCAAGTATTGTGCCAGATTGCTCTAGTTGAGATGAATGTTGTAGCGTTTAATCTTTTCGTAGAGTGCTGTCTTGCCTATCTGCAGATATTGGATGGCCTCCGTGGTATTGCCGCCCAATTCTTTCAGGGTGTGTTTGATCAGATCTTTTTCGGCCTGGGCCAAGGTCTCCTTGAGTGAGTTTGTGGCCAGGATCTTTACGAGATTGTTAAAATATTCTGAGACATTGTTCTGGCCGACAGGGTCGTCAAAAACAATGTCTTCCTTGGAGAGTACGGTGTTGGGACAGATGAGTACGGCCCGATGGAGGACATTCTGCAGCTCGCGAATATTGCCTGGCCAGTCGTGTCGCAAAAGCAGATCAATGACGTTGTTGGGCAGAAAGGTAATGGCCTTTTTGAAGGTCTCGCGGAATTGGGAGATAAAGTGAACTGCCAGGTCAATGATATCATCCTGTCGTTCGCGCAGGGGAGGGAGGCGAATGTTGATGACGCTCAGGCGGTAGAAAAGATCGAGCCGGAACTCATTTTCTTCAATGGCTTTCCCGAGATCTTTGTTGGTGGCGGCAATGACCCGTACATCAACCTTGATTGGCTGCGATCCGCCAACCCGGATAATCTCGCCATTCTGGAGGACCCTGAGCAGTGAGGACTGCATGCGTGGACTGATGTCACCGATCTCATCGAGAAAGATGGTGCCGCCATCAACCGTTTCAAATTTTCCTTTTTTAGTGGAGGAGGCACCGGTAAAGGCCCCTTTTTCGTGACCGAAGAGTTCGCTTTCCAGCAGGTTGTCGTTCAGTGAACTGCAGTTGATGCTGAGATAGGGTTTCTTGGCGCGTAAACTTTTCTGGTGAATCAAATTGGCAATCAATTCCTTGCCGGTACCGGATTCACCAGTGACCAGAATGATGGAGTCGGTCGGTGCTACTTGATGGACCAGTTGGCGAATCAACTGCATTTTCTTACTTTTACCGATAATCTTTCCGTCACTCTGGCTGTGCACCAATTTTTCTTTGAGGGTATTGACCTGTTTGAGTAACTGGCTTCTGACCGATTCATTTTCGTTGAGTTCCTGGATTTTATGCTTCAGGACCTCTTCAATCTTTTCGTTCACCTGCTCCAGCGCCCGTTGCTGGTCTTTACGTTTGGTAATGTCGCGCATCAGAAGCATGACCAGGCTATGTCCTTTGTAACCGGCAAAAGGCATGTGGGTGAATTCCGTATCGATCTCACCGATTCTGGCATCCAGAGGGATGTCGCTGGATTTTCCCTTCATGCTGATGAGCAGGGGACAGCGTTTTGCGCAATTCTGGTTTGCGTTGCAGAGGTATTCTGAGCAGAGTTTACCGGTCAGATCACCGAATCGTTTGATGGCGAGTGCATTCATGTATTGAATGATCCGCTGGTCAGAGATAATGAACACCATTTCTGGAAGAATTTCAAAAAGGTTGCCCGAGTTTCGACTGAGGCGATCGATTTCCTGCTGGAGTTCTTTTGTGGATAATGTTTGCATGGCAAAGGGTAAGAGTCTAATTGGATTAATGATATTATAAGTCTATACTGTCTTCTTCCTGTTTGCCAAGTGAATTGTCTTCTGTGTGAAGAACGTGCTTGTTTGGTCTGTTATTTTCTAAAAAGTGCCTCGCAATTGATCAGTAACCTTGTCCGTACTTGTAGGCGCTGTCATAGCCCTTTATTTGGGCCAGACGCGACTCGATGCCATTGACTTCAAAGGCGTTGAAAACGATGCCGATAATTTTTTCTTTGCCGATGGCGTTAATGGCCTTTTGGGTCAGTTGTCGACTTGATTTGCCCCAGCGGACCACCAGAACGATACCGTCCACATGCTTGGCCAGGACCTGGGTTTCAGCTGCGACTTCTATGGGCGGGCTGTCAAAGATGACCAGGCGGTCCGGATAGCGACGGCTGAGTTCTTGGATCATACTTTTCATACGATCTGAATCCAGGAGTTCGGCCGGATTTGGAGGCGGTGTACCGCTGGGAATAAGAGACAGTTTGTCTTGACTGGTTTTCTTGATGAGTTCCGACAGGTCTGTTCCGTTGATCAGGAAGTTGGAGAGGCCCTTGTCATTGCCCAGTCCGAAGAGGCTGGCCAGGGTGGGACGTCTGAGATCGCAGTCCACCAGCAGGGCGTATTGATCGATTCCCTGGGCCAGGGCAACCCCGAGACTGGCGCTGATAAGTGTTTTTCCTTCACCGGCGGAAGTGCTGGTGATCAGTATTGATTGCAGGGCTTTCTTTTTGCCGGAATGGATAATCTTTGTTCTCAGGCGTCGGATGCCTTCGGCGGCCATTGACGCAGGTGCGGTGAGGAGTTGAAAACGTTCATCCCAGGCAATGGTTGTGGGTTTTTTCTGGTTTGGTTGGATGGTTGGAATTCGAGTTTTTGCGTCAGTTTTTGTTTTTGCTGTGATCGGCGTTGGCTTTGTTTCTTTTGTCGCCTGGGGGGCAGGGGGATGCGTTGGGTGGTCAGCTGATTGTATCGAAATGCGTTGTTTGCTCTCAGGTGGTTCCGGTGGGTGGACCATCAAGGGCGATTTTATGGATTTGGGGCGTGTTTCTTGAGTTTGGGGAAGTGGATCCGGGACAGGAGGAGAAGTAACCTGTCCGGATTGTTCTTCTGAAAAATCCAGTCCACCAAGGTCGTCTGAATTAGCAGATTTGTTTAATGCTTTGAAAATGGAACCCACGGCTGATCTCCTTCCTGGGACAGGGCTTAAAACTGGTTGTAAATTATTTCAGTTTGTCAAACTGGTTCATGAGCCAGGCTGCTTTATCTCTCAACCATGCCTGGCCCTCCGGAACAAATTGGCTGACTGCAAGAATGATCACGATCAGTCCCGCACAGACGATGAGTCCAATGACAACAGCTCGGGGTATTTTTCTTTTCTGAGGACCAGTCTTGGCAGAATCTTCAGGAGCAGGAGTCGGCAGAGCGGCTGGTTGCGGCGTCTGCCCTGATGAAGGTTGTAACTCCTGGACGCAGTTTTTGATGATTTCCTGGTCGATGACTTTCTTATCATCGGCAAAGGCCTGGAGCATGGCCTTATCGCAGATGATATTGATCAGTCGTGGTATGCCCTTGGCCTCCTGGTGGATCAGAGTGATTGCTTCATCGCTGAAGATCTTGTCGTCCTTTGCACCGGCTTTTCGTAAACGGTACTGAATGTATTTTTTCGTATCGTCTGATGAAAAAGGGCTGAGATGTGCTCTGGTGCTGATTCGCTGGCGCAGAGGGGCCAGTTGCTCTTCGTTGAGTCTGACATTGAACTCTGGCTGGCCAACCAGGAAGATGCTGAGAATACCATGGTTTTGGGCATTCTGGTTGGAGAGAAGACGGATCTCTTCCAGTAATGGGGTGGGCAGAATTTGGGCTTCATCAATGATGAGGATGATTCGCTCATCATTTTTGTGACACTCGGAGAGAAGATCTTCAAACTCGAGGATAAAGGTTCCCTTGTTGTCTGTGTAATCGCCAAAACCGAATTTTTTCGAGAGGATTGTGTAGAATTCTTTGTTGGTAAGATTCGGATTGTTGATATGGCAGGTGTGGACCTTGTCACCGACAATACTTGTCAGGGCCTGCAGCAGGGTGGTCTTCCCGGTTCCGATGTCTCCGGTGAGCAGGACAAAATCTTTTTGTTCTTCAATTCCGTATCGGAGCATGGCAAAGGCTTCGTTATGCATTTCGCTGCCATAGGCCATGGATGGTTCCGGTTTAAGCAGAAACGGTTTCTGGTTGAGTCCGAAAAAGGCTTTGTACATTGTCTTATGGTCCGTGGGCTGGGGTGACTGAATCCTGAAGAGAGTCTGCTGACCGTATCAAATAATGATCTTTCCTTTCCACCACAAGAAAAGGAGTCCGGCGAAGATGGTACTGGTGCTGATCAGAAAAAGCAAAGTCCAGATGATCATTTTGATTCTATTTCTTTTGTTTTCTGCCTGGGTGTAAATGACAGGAATTGCGCAGGCCACGGGGAGACCGAGAAAGTTTTCTAAATCCAAGGCGTCACGGAATGATGTGTCAATCATTTCCAGAACCAGGGCCAGGCCACCTCCGAGTCCACAGCCAATGGCAAGAGTCATCAGCATGAATTTCAGAAAGTTGGGAGTGGATGGCTTCTCCGGTGCCTGGGCCGAATCAATAATTCTGAACTGGCTGCCCTTTTGTCGGCGCTCTATGGTCTCAGCAGAGACTGCACTCAGGTTCTGGCTGACGAGACCCTGATAATGATTGCTGAGTTGATCGTAATCACGGGTCAGTGCCGACCACTCTGCCTCTCGAATCGGAGTGGCGTCAATCCAGGCCTTGTACTGCTCAATGTCTTCCATGTGTTTCTGCTCACTTTCTTTCAGACGCATGACATCAAAACTGAGTTCTTTGAGCTGAAGGGTAAGGTCTGAGATCTGCCGCTCCTGGGCCAGGACTGCCGGTGTTTTAAAGGCTTGCAGCAGTTCGTTGGACGGGCTCTCAGGACTGTGTGCCTCTGGCGATGAAATGAGGGCGCTGTATTCCTGCTCCTGCTGGGTCAGTATTTTTTTGGTTTTGACCACCTCCGGGTGTTTGTCGGTGTACTTTGCCTGCAAATTTTCCAGAAGAAGGCGGTTGGCCTGAATCTGTTCCGGCAGCCCCATGGGGCTGTTCATATTGAGACCATCGTTGGTGATAACGTTACTCAACTGCCCGAGCATTTCAGAGCGAATGGCAATCTGCTCCTGGATCATGATTCGGGTTCTTTCCATGTCTCGGAGGCCTTCCTGGGTGCTCTGAAGTTGGAGTTGTAAGGCGTTGAGGCGACTCATGTTGACCTGGAGCTGTTGCGGCATTTCGTTGTAGTATTTCAACTTATAGTCCCGCATCAGGGCTTCTTTTCTATCCAGTCGCTCTTTGGAAATGGCCAGCTCGTCTTTGACATAGGCGGAAGTATCTGAGACGGTCTCCTCGCGAACGCGCAGGTTCTCTTCAATGAAGCGGGCGGCCAGGGCATTGGTGACCAGGGCGACCTTGGTTCGTTCGCTGTGGGTGAATGACACCTGAAAGATATCCCCCGTGGTTGGCCTGATCTGTACGTTCTTGCGCATGGCGTCAACCACATCCTGCATGGGAAGTCGTTCCTGCAATTTTGGATAGAGTTTAAATTGTTTGATGATTGTCTCAAGGCTGGTTCGGCTGGTGACCTGTTGGCCCAGGGTGTTGACCATTTCTGTAGTCCGGGTCTGGACATCGGGAGACATGCTGGAGGTGTTGATCTTCTGGCGCTGATAAATAATGAGAGCGGTTGCTTCAAATTGTTTAGGCGTCTGGAGATACACAGCAGTCCCGGCCACGATGGAGAGCAGCAGGCAGGAGGTGATGATCGTCTTATGCCTGAGAATGATGTCGATATATTTTTTGATCTGTTGGCGTTGGTCTGGTTGCATGATCGATGTACTGTAAAGGTTGATTACCAGCGGAAAAGGTCTTTGTCGCTGGCCAGGGTGAGGCTGATCTGGTCGTTGGTATAGTCGTCGATGTATTGGTTGTCAGTGTCTTGTCGTTCGCGGCTGGCAGACAGCGTCAGAAGGAGTTCGGCTGAAAGTGGGTATGAGAGGCCGCCCCCTGCTTCAAGTGTCCTGGTGACAGTGGTGGTCGTGGCCCAGAATTGTTGACGGGCATAGCTGGTGAAGAGATTGACAGTCAGATCCTTGAACGGTTGATAGTCGAGGGCTGCCCTGATGTCCCAGTCCTGGCGTAAATCATTCCAGCTTTCATTCTGATGAGTCCTGGCGAGGCTGCCGTGGGCGTTCAGGGAGATCTGTCCGTTTCTGATTCGCTGAATGAGACCGGCTGACAATCCATACCCCTGCTCATCGATGTTCGTGGTTCGATTGATCCGCTCCGCATACCCTGAGGCCTGCAGTTCAAGGTGGTCGCTGAAGCGGTGGGTCACGGTCAGACGGCCAAGATGGATTTTCTGGTCCGGTTCATCTGCGCTGTAGCGGGTGTCGGAAAATCGATATTCTCCAGAGAGATCGGTGGCCTGATTGAATTGATAGAGGAGTTGAAGCGAGCCGATGGTGATCCGGCTATTATCGGTGAGGCTTTCATGGTTGTTGGCGTGGGAGGCCTCAAGGGTTGTCTGGAGTTGGCTGCTCAGCTGATGCGCAACAGTGAGAGAGAGTCTGTGGCTGTCGTCTTCCGAGAGGTTGTCGGTATTGTTCCAGTTGTTGTTGAAGAGGTATGCCAGGTTGATGGTGCCGCTGGTGGCGTAGCGATAGGTGGAACTGAGTCCAAGGCTGGAGTTCCAGTACTGTTTCCGGGTGGTTCCCAGGGCAGTGAAGAGTTCGTCGACTGCAGCCTGGGTGGTGGCCGTGGCATTGTCATAGCGGGTCTGTATTTCGCTCTGGGCAATGGCCAGGTGCAGGGGGTTGTTCGGGGAGAATTGGCCGCCAGGCCAGTTGAAGCTGGGGAATAACAGGCGGATAATTTCCTGCTGTTCGGCTGGATCAAGCTGGACCAGCTGCATGGCCAGTGAGCCATTGGAGACGGCCTCTGAGGCAGGGGAATCGGCCAAGGAGATCCCTCCAGTCAATTCAATGTTTGTCCGCGGTGAAAGGCGTTTGGCCCAGATTCCGGCCAGTGAATTGTTGGTGCTGGAGGTGCTGCGTCGATGATTGTAGAGATAATCAAGGGAGTAGGTGAGGTCAAAGGCGTTGTCACGCTCGGTTGAGGTCAGGATCAGGGTGGGGCTTAACTGGCTCAGCCATTGACTTGTCTCATTGTCAGCCGTCTGGAAGATGTTTGATTCATATGAAGCTGAGATGGCCGCTGTGCCATTGAGGGCAAAGGGTCTGGCCGGGCTGCTGATGGGTATGAGCAGCCCGGAACAGAGAAGAAGAAAAAGAAGTCTGGATGAATGGCGCATATATCTGAATGGACTGATTGTATGCCCTGTCAACTACTGGAGAATGAAAGGCACAGGTTCAGGGAACCAGGATCGTGTCCCCGGGACGGAGCGGAATATCCTGATGGGGATCGTTCTTCCTGGTCAGGGATTTGAAGTTAAACTCGAGGACGGTATCATTCTCCGAACGAAAGATCTTGATCTCATCGGTCTTGGCCCATTCCTGGAAGCCGCCGCTTCGAGCCAGGGCCTGGAGCACGGTGATCGGGGTGTCCAGGGGATATCCGCCGGAGTGTTGCACTTCACCAATGACGTAATAACGCCAACTCTTACTTTCGTTCAGGATCACCGATACCGTGGGCTCGCTGATGACCTCCCGGTATCGTTTTTCAAGAAAGGTCGCAAGTTCCGGAATGGATTTGCCCGCTGCCTGTACTTCGCCCAGGAGGGGGATCGAGACCCAACCGTCAATGCGGACCGAGAAAATCCTTGACAGATCAGGCTCTTTCCACACTAATATTTCTATCAGGTCGCCGGGGCCTATTTTGTAGAGTGGGCCTGTTTGGCTGTCTGCACTGATTTTTTTGACGCTTTCTGGCTCAACCGCCCATCCTGAGATCAGGCTTGAGAGGATGAGAAACACTGCCAGATGGCAGGAGAGGATGGCCTGAGTGATGGTTTTCTTTGTCATCGCAAAATATCTGGGTGAAGGGATGATGATTTGCACAATGTCTGGTTGCCGGGGTGGAAATCGGAGTGGATGGAAAATGAAAAATATTATTAAATTTCGGTAATTATCGTGATATTGTCAAGGAAAAAAACGTGTTTGAGACCCGCACCGGCGGCTCTGTCTGGTAACTTGCTGTAATTGTTGAATTGTTGTTTTTTAGTGGGGTGATGTGGTTTGGAAAAAACTTTTGTAATTGGGGATATCCATGGCTGCGATCAGTTACTGGACCGGCTTCTTGCACGGATCGCTCCGGATCTGACCCGCGATGTCCTGGTTTTTTTGGGGGATTATATCAATCGGGGACCGGGCAGCCGGGCTGTTGTCTCCCGGCTGATTGCTCTTCGTCGTCTCTCCCCGCAAATGATTACCTTGATGGGTAATCATGAACAGGTCTTTCTCGATTTTTTGGCTGGGCGCAGGCAGGAATTTTTCCTCCGGATCGGCGGACGGGAGACCCTGGCCAGTTATGGTCTGACTGAATATACCCCTGAGGCGGCTCTTTCTTCCGTCCCAACGGAGCATCTTGACTTTTTCAATGAGTTGCTTCTGTCTTGGGAAGATGAAGAAAATATTTATGTCCATGCCGGACTTGAGCCGGGTGTGCATCTGGCCCAGCAGTCAACCGAGTGGCTGCTCTGGGCCCGGGAAAGATTTTTGCAGCTGGATGTGGCCTTTGCCAAGCGGGTTATCCACGGCCATACCCCTGTGGCCCGGCCACAGGTCACTCCCCACCGTATCAGTCTGGATACCGGCGCCATCTACGGTGGTCCGCTCACCTGCCTGATCCTGCCGGAGGAGCGTTTTGTCTCGGTTGTGGCCTGATTTCAGGTGACGATTTTTGGATGAGCGGCTATATATCTAAGGGGTTGAGCGTTTCTTGAGCAACGAGGTTTTCGTGAAAGATCAAGGCGTGAGACAATTTTACTGCAGGCATTCAGGTGATAATCTGCGGATAAAATTTCTAGAGTAATGCTGGTCTTGGGTGAAGAAATACTTTTTCAAGATATCCTGGAGTTTGTTTCAGAAGTTTGTTGTTGTGAGGCCACTATTTGTTGAGATTTTTTAAACAGCCTTTATGATGGTGAGCTTGGCCCGGTAAGAACAGGAAGGTCCCTGTCCGGCTACGCTTCGCCCGACACATGAACGACGTTCCGTCGCCCATGTGTCAGATACGCCGGCCAGGGACCTTCCTGTTCTTGCCTATTTTTGTTTCTGGTCGGATAAACAGATTTATGGTCAGGCGGTTTATCCAAAAGTTTATCGGAGAACTTCATTGGCCATGCCGGAGTAACGAGCTTTCATGATTGGTTGTGGCTGACCTATGAAAAATTGTGTTGGGTGAGTAGTTCCTGTGTGAGAAAAATTTAATATCTGGTCGTAGTCACCGGATCATCTAGCGAGGGGTTTCATGAAGAAAATTGCAGTGTTGGCCGGTGATGGAATCGGTCCTGAGGTGATGGCCGAGGCCATCAAGGTTCTGGCCGTGGTCCAGGAGAAATTTGGATTTCAGCTCAGCTATAAGTCCGCCGATGTTGGTGGGATTGCCATTGACAATCATGGTGAGGCCCTGCCACCCTCGACGTTGGCCCTGTGTGAGGCAAGTGATGCCATCCTGTTTGGCTCGGTGGGTGGACCCAAGTGGGAGAAACTGCCGCCGCAACAGCAGCCCGAGCGGGCAGCCCTCTTGCCCCTTCGCAAGCATTTTGATTTGTTCTGTAATCTACGACCGGCCAGGGTCTTCAAGTCCTTGACCGGAGCCTGTCCTTTGCGCGCGGATATTATTGGCGATGGTTTTGATATCCTCTGTGTCCGTGAGTTGACCTCCGGCATCTATTTTGGCACGCCCAAGGGCCGGGAAGGTGAGGGACCGGACGAGCGGGCCTTTGACACTATGGCCTACAAGCGGTCCGAGATCGAGCGGATCAGCCGTATGGCCTTTGATGCCGCCCGCCTCCGTCGCAACCGGGTGACCTCTGTGGATAAGGCCAATGTTCTGACCACCATGGTCCTGTGGCGCGAGGTGGTGTGTGAGGTGGCCCGGGAGTATCCGGACGTGGAACTGAACCATATTTATGTGGATAACGCGACCATGCAACTGGTCCGGGACCCGCATCAGTTTGATGTCATGCTCTGTGGCAACATGTTTGGTGATATCATCTCAGATGAGGCGGCCATGCTCACCGGTTCAATGGGGCTTCTGGCCTCAGCCAGCCTGAATGCTGATCGTTTTGGTCTTTACGAGCCGGCCGGCGGTTCCGCCCCTGATATTGCAGGGAAGGGGATTGCCAACCCCATTGCCGAGATTCTGTCGGCCTCAATGATGCTGCGTTACAGTTTCGGGATGGATGCGGCCGCCGATGCCATTGATCGGGCGGTGGAGCATACTCTGGAGCAGGGAATTCACACTGCCGATATTGCCCTGGACAAGACCCGTTCCGTAGGTACTGCGGCCATGGGTGATGCCATTGTCGCGGCTCTGGGTTGATTGAATTGCCCGGTCTTTCTGGGTGATGTGAGGGAGATGGAATGAATAACCTGATGATCGTCAGCAACTGGGCCTCGGAAGCACTTGCTCGGCGAGTGGCCGAGGCCCTGGGGCAGCCTTTCTCCGAGATGGTTTGCCGGAGATTTGCCGATGGTGAACAGTATCACGCCTTTCCCAGCGATCCAGGTGGCCGGGACCTGGTGATCATCGGTGCCACCCACAACGATGCCAGCCATCAGGAATTGCTGGACTTGATTCAGGGGGGGCGTTACAACAATGCCCGCACGGTTAATGTGGTGATCCCTTATCTCGGCCATTCGACCATGGAACGGGCCAAACCCGATTCCAATGAGATCCCCAAGGGGATCACCAGAACCCGTCAGATCTTCCGGGCCCGTCCCGATTTTGTCGCCTTTGTTGACCTCCATTCAGAAGCTGTGCTCCATGCCCATGGGGGCGAGATCAGCACGTATCATATCTGGAGCGATGAGCTGGCTGTGGCGCAGATCCGGGAGAGCGGCCTGGAGGATTATGTCCTGGTCTCCCCTGATTATGGGTTCTCCAAACGGGTGGCCCGGCTCGCCAGTCTCCTGGGCTGCCCGCACACCGCAGCCGACAAGGATCGTTATGACACCGACAAGACGATTGTCGGGCAGGTTTCCAGTGTGGTCCGTGGCCGAACGGCCGTGGTCTGCGATGATATGATCCGCACCGGCGGTTCGATTATCCAGACCGCCAATCGCTGCCTCGAGGCCGGAGCGCGAGAGGTCCATGTCATGGCCACCCATCTGGTCCTGGCAGGAGAGGCCCGGGCCCGGTTCACGGCCAGCCCCATCCGCACCATTATCGGTTCGGACAGCTACCCGGGCCGTGAGAGTGATGGCCTCCTCCAGGTCTATTCCCTGGCTCCTCTGCTGGCCACGGTCCTGCGTGGTCAGCTGCATCGTCGTTGACAGAACGAGACCCTTCAGTTTACCCCCTTTCCAAACCTGCTTTGGTGCAGGCAGTCATAGTGTGCTCCCCCGGGGGTCAGCCGACTGGCCATGAGTTGAATCTGTCCCACCTCCAGGCTGAGCGGTTGTGGCTTCAGCTGCCAGTTTATTCCCTCTACTTTTTTGTTTCCCCGGGCTCGAGCCAGGGTCAGGTGTGGGGTAAATCTCTGTTTTTCAGGGATCAGGCCCAGACCAGTCAGCTCCCGCTCCAATCGCTGTTTCAGGGCCAGGCACTGTCCGCTGTGGTCATCAAGCCCCAGCCAGAGCACTCGTGTTCTATACGGTGAGGGAAAAGCGCCCAGACAGGTCAGGGGCAGGGCAAAGGGAGTAGATTTCATGGCAACCCGGTTTACGACTGCGGTAAGGGCTTGGGCTGTCAGGTTTGGGACTGCGTCCAGGAAGCGCAGGGTCAGGTGGCGAGATTCAGGCCTGACCCAGCGCATTGCTCCATGGGGCAGGGTGGCAGCAAGCTGGTATTGCAGGTGGTCGAGTTCGAGGTTGATTGCTCGGGGTAAGGGGATGGCAATGAACAGGCGCAGGGGGGCAGGTCCGGACTGAACCATCATGACCTCAGCTATCCAGCAGGTGACCGTCAATCAGAGTCAGGCAGCGGTCCATCTCGGCGGCCAGTTCCAGGTTATGGGTAACCATGACCACAGCCATGTTTCGTTCCCGGCAGAGGTGGCCGATCAGGTCAAAGACCAGGCGTCCGCTGCGGCTGTCCAGGTTCCCGGTGGGTTCGTCGGCCAGGAGCAGGGTCGGCTCCATGATCAGGGCCCGGGCCAGGGCCGTCCGCTGCTGCTCGCCACCCGAGAGTTCACCCACTCGGTGCGTCAGGCGATGGTCCAGTTCCACCTGATTCAGGAGATTCTGGGCCGGGGCCAGCATCTCTTTTCTGCTGCGGCCGCTGATCAGGCCGGGCAGCATCACGTTTTCCAGGGCCGAGAATTCGGGGAGCAGATGATGGAACTGAAAGATAAAGCCCAGTTCCCGGTTGCGAAAGGCTGCCAGTTTCTGGTCTCCATCGGACTTGAGGGTCTTGCCCTTGAAAAGCAGGTCACCGCTGCTGGCCTGGGTCAGGGTGCCAAGGATCTGCAGGAGGGTGGTCTTGCCCGAACCTGAGGCCCCGACAATGGCTGTTTTTTCTCCTGCTGTGATCTGCAGGTCCACGCCCTTGAGGACCTCGATCTGTTTACTGCCTGCGGCAAAGGCGTGCTTGATCCCCAGGGCCTCGAGCAGGGGGGCGCTCATGACAGGACCTCGCCCGGCCGAACCTGGGCCGCCCGCCACGAGGGATAGAGGGTGGCGCAGAGGGTAATGACAATGGCGGCCAGACCGATGATGGTCACATCCAGGGGCAGGACCTTGATCGGCAGGGTGGTCATGGGATAGACGTGGGACGGGAGCTCAATGAACTGGTATCTGGAAAGGAGTTCACACAGGCCCAGACCCCCCAGGATGCCAAGACCGGTCCCGCTGACGGCGATGATCAGTCCCTGGTTGAAAAAAATGCGCATGATTGAGGCTGAGGTGGCGCCCATGGATTTCAGGATGGCGATGTCCCGTTCCTTTTCCATGACCACCATGATCAGGGCGCTGACGATGTTGAGTGCCGCCACCAGGACAATCAGGGCCACGCAGATGAACATTCCGATCTTCTCAAGCTTGAAGGCGGCAAAGAGGTTGCGGTTCATGGCCATCCAGTCCTTGGCGATCACCGGGGTGTCAATGCTGTTCATGATTGCAGCCGCGATCTGGTCGGCCCGGTTGAGTTCCTTTTTGAAGACGGCCACTTCAATGCCATGGGCCAGGTCGTCGCTCTCGAGAAAGGCGCGTACGTCCGGCATGGCCATGTAGGCCAGGGTAGAGTCGTATTCGTACATCCCGGATTCAAAAATACCAGAGACCCGGCAGGTCTTGATGCGAGGAATCACCCCCATGGGAGTGAGTGGGCCTGAGGGCGAAATCAGGCGGACCTTGTCACCGACGGTCACCAGCAGCTCTGCGGCCAACTCCTTGCCCAGGATGATGTTGGGCAGGCCGCGCTGTTCCGGTGTCTCCAGGTCCTGGAGTGTACCCTGGATGAGCTGGTTGGGCAGGCCGATGACCCCGGCTGCGGTGGCTGGGTCAATGCCGCGTAAAATCATGCCACCGCCCCCTGAGGGGCTGCTGATCAGGGTCTGGCTGTAGAGGTAGGGTGAGGCGCCGCTGACTCCGGGGAGCGTGAGAATCTGTTGGCGCAGGTTGTGATAATCCCGGATGCCGCCGGGTTGCTGGACGATGATGTGCGAGTTGATGGCCAGTATCTGGTCACGCAGGCCATTGGTAAAGCCGGAGAAGACAGCCAGAACGACGATCAGAGCCATGACCCCGACCGTGATTCCGGCCACCGAGATCAGTGAGATCAGGGAGATGAACTTCTGTTTGTGCCGGGCCCGCAGATAGCGGCAGCTGATGAACCATTCGTACATCTCAGGCCCACTGCCCCCTGGTGTCTTTTATTATTTGCATTTCGGACAGCTGCCCGGATCGGCCTGGTCGTCGCTATCCTTCTTCTTTTTCTGAAGCAGGACCTCTGGTTTGAGATGAGGGAAGAGAATGACGTCGCGGATGGAGGGCGAATCGGTGAGCAACATGACCAGTCGGTCGATCCCGATGCCTTCACCGGCCGCTGAGGGCATGCCGTATTCCAGGGCACGGAGAAAGTCTTCGTCCAGTACTGCGTGAATCTCCTCGTCGTTGCCCTTTTCGGCAATCTGTTTTTCAAGGCGCTGCCGTTGATCGACCGGATCATTGAGTTCGCTGAAGGCGTTGGCGATTTCCCGTCCGGTGATAAACAGCTCAAAGCGGTCGGTCACGCTGGGGTCTTTTTCGTTGCGTCGGGCCAGGGGGGAGACCTCGGTGGGATAGGCGGTGATAAAGGTGGGATCGATCAGTTTCTCCTCCACCAGGAGCTCGAACAGCTCAGTCTTGGCCTTGCCGATTCCGGCCTGGGGCTCAAGCTTGATCCCTTTTTCTCTGGCCAGGGCCAAAACCTTTGTCTGGTCGGTCAGGAGCAGGGCGTCAACGCCCCCCACTTCAACCAGGGCCTCGTCCATGGTCATCCGTTGCCAGGGCGGGGCCAGATTGACTGTCTGGCCCTGATAGCCAATGACCATGGTTTCGTTGACCTCCTGGCAGAGCCAGGAAACCATCTCCTCGGTGAGATCCATCAGATCGTGGTAGGTGGCGTAGGCCTGATAGAACTCAAGCATGGTGAACTCGGGATTGTGGCGGGTAGACAAGCCTTCGTTGCGAAAGTTGCGATTGATCTCAAAGACCTTTTCGAAACCACCCACCAGCAGACGCTTGAGGTAGAGTTCCGGGGCGATGCGCAGGTAGAGATCCATGTCCAGGGCATTGTGGTGGGTCTTGAAGGGTTTGGCCGTGGCGCCACCGGGAACCGGCTGCATCATGGGGGTCTCGACTTCCATGAAGCCCCGGTTGCTGAGAAATTCGCGGATCAGGCGGATCACCTCGACCCGTTTGCGAAAGGTCTCCCGGCTCTCCGGAGTGACGATTAGGTCCACATAACGCTGGCGGTAGCGGGTCTCCACGTCGGTCAGGCCGTGCCATTTTTCGGGCAGAGGCCGCAGCGACTTGGTGATCATGGTAATGCGGTCGGCCAAAAGGGAGAGTTCACCGGTTTTGGTCTTGAACAGTTTACCCTCGACGCCGACAATATCGCCAATATCCCATTTTTTAAAGGTGGCGAACTGATCCTCACCCAGGGTGTCACGCTTGAGGTAAAGCTGGATGCGGCCGCTGGTGTCGCTCAGGTGACAGAAGGCGGCCTTGCCAAATTTGCGAATGGCCATGATTCGGCCGGCGATGGTGTAAGTGTAGTTGGCCTGGTCCAGGCTCTCCACGGCCACATCCTGATCACGGGCCAGGAGTTCCTGGACCGTGTTGGCGGGTTTAAAGGAGTTGCTGTAGATATTGACGCCGAGGGCGGCCAGGTCATTGGCCTTTTGCCGACGTTGTTGGAGGAGGTTGCTTTCTTGGCTCATGGTCTTGGTGGCTGCTGGCTGAATCGGTTGGAGGAAGGCTCTTGGGTTGCGGTTAAGCGTGCTGATTGTCCCGGATGGTTGCAAAAAATTCGGGCAGAAAATGAGTCTATCGTTTAACGGGAAAGTCCTGTTCTGTCAATGTCTTTCCAGGAGAACCACGGTTTCCAGGTGGTGGGTCTGGGGAAACATGTCCACCGGCTGGACGACCCGTATGGTAAAACCCTGGCTGAAAAGTTGGGCCAGATCACGACAGAGGGTGGCCGGATCACAGGAAATATAGATGAGTTTTCTGCGGGTCAGGAAGGCAAGATCTTTGGCCAGTCCAGGGATACCGGCCCGGGGTGGATCAATAAGGACCAGGTCGAAACACTGGTTGGAAGTGATGAGTTCACGGCAGGAGTCGTGGATCGGACCCTTGATAAAGGTGGTGTTGGCAAGTCCTGCTCCTGTTGCGTTCTTTCTGGCACTGCGAATGGCAGCACCCTGACCTTCGATTCCCAGGACCTCACGGGCCCGGCCAGCCAGAGGAATGGCAAAATTGCCCATGCCGCAGAACAGGTCAAGAACGGTGTCTGTGGAAGAGATCTGGCCAAGTGTCAGGACCGTGCGAATCAGTTGAACGTTCTGGGTCAGATTGACCTGGCAGAAGCCACCTGCCTCCCAACTCAAGGTCAGGGGGTGGGTGGTAAATCCTGTCAGGGGCGGCAGTTGCAGGGCCAGGGTGGTTGGCGTCATGTCCTGGTCTGCCCGGATCAGGGCAAAGGTCTCACCGCAAAAAAGCAGGTCCTCGAGCAGGGGTTGGGTCTCGCTGGCGATGAGTTCCCGGGCCAAGGCAAAATCCCGGGGGCGGGGCGGACGGTTCAGGTGGAGGATGGCGATGACCTGCCCAGTACCTGGATTCAGCAGGAGTTCCAGCTCGTTGCAGGTGGAGAGCAAGGCCTGCATGGCCTGAGAGGCCATGAGTCCGCCCAGGGTTCTGTTGAGTTGCCCTGCGGCCAGGAGGCAGTTGCTGACAGGGACAGTGTCGTGTGAGGATCTCTTGCGGAAGCAGGGGCGGCCCCGGTCATCGATCTGCAGCCGGATGCGCTGCCGATAGTGAAAGGGGGACGGTGCCGGCAGTGGCTCCCGGATCTCGGTCGTTGCCTGTTGCACGGCCGGACTGGCCGAACGGGAAAACAAATCACAGAGAATCTCTTTTTTGATCTGCAGCTGTTCTGGATAGCTGCAATGCTGAAGATCGCAGCCGCCGCAGGTATCAGCCAGAGCACACGGTGGGGAGATGCGTGCCGGTGAGGGCTCCAGGATCTGCTCGGCCGTGGCCTGCAGCATTCCTCTGTGTGTGTCGCCGATTCGGGCCCCGATCAACTCGCCTGCCAGGACTCCAGGGATCAGGCAGATGCGGCCATCAATCAATCGGCTCAGGCCCTGGCCGCCGTTGACGATCTTTTCAACCCGGACTTGTGCGAGGTTTTTTTCCATGACGAAGGGGTCAGCGAGATGGTAAGAAAGATGATGGCCGTGCCGGAGGAACGAACCTTCATGGTTGGTTGAGGCTGGCTATTTGGTCCAGCCATGCTGGTTAGAATTCTTGCCAAGTCATCCTGGCTTCTGGGCCGGGTTCATGCTCTTCGTGCGCCAGGACCCTGTGGTTTGCTGCCGAAAATTTCATTACTCTTGCTGCCGGAATGATTCGGTAAAGGATAGCCTGTCCATTTGAAAACTGCACTGGGAAAGTGGCGCATCGGGCAGCCTGGTGTGTTTTGGCTCGTTCTGCTTTGCCTGGCCTGGTGGGGCAGCTGTGGTCTCTTCTGGCCCGGTGAGCTCTGGGCCGCCCAGTTACGGGTCAGTTTCAGCGGGGTCAAGGGTGAGCAGTATGAGAATGTCCTGGCCCGGGTCGCCCTTTATCAGCAGCGTGATAATCCGCGTCTGACCGCTCGTGAGATTCGTCGTCTCCACGGCCGGGTTCCGGTGGAGGTGGCCGAGGCCCTGGCCCCTTTCGGTTATTTCTCCCCTCTTGTGAGTGGAAAGCTGGAGCAGGATCAGGAGGGCTGGCGGGTTGATTATGTGATCGATCCCGGCCTGCCTGTTCTGGTGTCCGGGATTGTGGTTGAGGTCAGTGGTCCGGGCAACCTCCAGTTGACAGAACTTGATCTTTCCCATTACATCCCCTTTCGCTCCGGCGATATCTTTTATACCCCCCTCTATGAGCAGGGAAAGAAAAAGCTCCTGAGCAAGGTCAGAGAATTGGGTTTTATCAAGGTTCGTTTGCTTGAACACGAAGTCCAGGTGTATAAGGCCGAGCATCGGGCTGAGATCAGACTCCATCTGGAGACTGGCCCTCAATTTCTCTTTGGTGAGACTCGGTTTGGCTGGACCGGAATCGATCCTGAACTTCTCGCCCGCTATTTTCCCCATGCGGCCGGAGATCCTTATTCTCTGCGCCGTCTGGTCGCTCTGCAGTCAACTCTCAACGAGAGTGGTTATTTCAGCGATGTGCAGGTCATCCCGCTCTTTGATGAGACCCTTGACCTGCATATCCCCATTGCCCTCAGTCTGACGCCCGGCCCGGTGAACCGCTATAGCTTCGGCCTGGGGTACGGGACTGACACCGGGGCCCGCGGGAGCGTGGAATGGCGCAATCGCCTCCTGAACTCTCGTGGCCATCAGGTCCGTTCCTCTTTGCAGTTGTCTGAAAATATCCGTGGCCTTGAAGTCAACTATGAGATCCCCATTGCTGATCCGCGGACGGATCGACTGGTGGTCTCCAGCAGTTGGGTTGACGAACAATGGGACGAGACCCGGACAGAACTCCTCTCCGGGGTGGTCGCCCTGCAGCGCAAGGACAAAATGCAACAGGTCGTCGGCAGTCTTGAGCTGCGGGATGAGAGCTATGATGTGGGCGTGACCCGGGGCCATGGTTATTTTCTGCTGCCGACCTTTTCCTGGGTCTCGATTCTGGCCAAAGATCGGATTGTCACCCGTGACGGCTTGCGGCTTTCCCTCATTCTGCGGGGGGCTGAGCAGAACCTCCTCTCGGATGCCACGTTTCTTCAGGGACGGCTGGGCGCCAAGTTGATTGTTTCTCCCTTTGAAAACTGGCGGTTCCTGGGTCGTTTTGCGCTTGGCGCAACCGTGGTCGACGAGATTGATGCGCTGCCGCCTTCTTTGCGATTTTACAGCGGTGGCGATCAGAGTGTCCGTGGTTATGGTCACAAGAGCCTGGGTCCGGTTGATCGTTCAGGGGCGGTGATTGGTGGCCGTTATCTTCTGGAGGGCAGTGCTGAGCTTGAGCGCCTGCTTGATCAACGCTGGAGTGTCGCAGCCTTTTATGATGCCGGGAATGCCATGGATGATCTCGATGTGCGTCTGGCCCAGGGGCTGGGGCTTGGGGTCAGGATTCAGCTGCCATTTGGGCGAATCAGTATTGATCTGGCTACGGCCCTGTCAGAGTCGGGCCATCCCCTGCGTCTGCACGTGAGTCTGGGGGCAGACCTGTGATCTGGCGCAATCTTTCTCGACTGCTGCTTGCTGGTCTTTTGCTGATCTGCATCGGGGTTGTCTGGCTGGCCTGTACTGAGTCGGGTCTGGTCTGGGGGGTGGAGCGGCTTGAGGCATATCTGAGAAGTGAGGGGCTGCAGGTGGATCAGGTCCGGGGGACCTTGGTGACCCAGGTGACTCTCCAGGGTCTGCTGATTCGGGCGCAGGGAGTTGAGGTGGCAATGGATGAATTGCGCCTGACCCTACGGCCTGGCCGTTTCCTGGCTGGGGAGCTGAATCTGCAGGATCTGCGTGGGCAGGGGGTGCGGGTTTCATATGTGCCCCTGGCCCCGGGGCAGCCAGGGCAAGTGGGTCAGCTAGAGCAGGGGGATGGGCAGGAGGAAGAGTCTCATGGCCTGATGGATATTGTTTTGCCCATGGCGCTGCAGGTGGATCGGCTGGAACTGCTGAATGTGGTGATTTCAGGGGGGACAGACGAAGAAGAACTGGTCCTTGAACGTCTCAGCGCCACCCTGGCTGTGCAGGGCAGCCACCTGGATGTGACTGAATTGAGTCTTGTTCATGAGACCTGGCAGCTGGTTGTGGGCGGTGAACTGGATCTCCAGGGGGATTGGCCTTCAGATATCAGGGCCAGCTTTTCACTCTCGGATGGCTTCCTGGGTGACTTGGCCGGTACGTTTCAGTTGCATGGCCCTTTCTTGGATTTGGAGTTGATGGCAGACCTGAGTGCACCTGTCCCCCTCCAAATCCACGGTCACATCAGGAATCTGCTTCAAACGCCGGATTGGCAGCTGGAGCTGTCCTGGCAGGAGCAGGAAATGGGCTTCTTGTGGCCACGTCTGGCTGAGTTTTCTGCTGCTGGAAACCTGACGCTTGCGGGTCAATGGAGTGATTTTCAGGGGACGCTCCAGGGACAATTGCATCATGTGGATGGTCTGGTAATCCCGGTTCGTGCTGAGTTGAGCGGTCATGAAAAGGGCTTGGTCGTCCGGGAAATAAGCTGGGACCTGCCAGGCGGTACCGGTCCTGTGCAGGGGCAGGGGGAGATGGGCTGGGAACAGGGTTTTGTCTGGCAGGCAAAGCTGTCTGGCGCGGACCTGGCTCCGGAAGGCCTGTTTCCCGCCTGGCCGGGGCGCCTGGGTCTGGATCTGGTATCGAACGGCTCATGGCAGGATGGACAGCTGCGGTTTGATCTTGACCTGCAGAGGGTGGAGGGAGAATTGCGTGGTTATCCTTTGCACATGTCGGGCCAGGTTCGGTTTGAGCAGGAGCAATGGCAGCTTTCCGGGCTGCGCCTGTCCAGTGGAGAAAACCGTATCCAGGTCAATGGGACCCTGGCCCAGAACCTGGATGTCATGGTTGAGGCCCATTGTCCACAGCTGGAGGCCCTGCTGCCAGAGGGTTTAGGGCAACTGGATTTTTCAGGCAGGGTGAATGGCCCATTAGGTCAGCTGCTGTTGGAGGCCGATATTGCAGGTTCTGATCTGGCCTATCAGGGGCAGCAGCTGGCGGCACTCAACGGTTCTGTTCGTCTTGATCTGAGCGGTTCGGGAGAGCTGACCGGGGCCGTGACCGCAGGTCGATGGCAGAGTGGATCACTGGTTGTTCTTGGCAGTCATCTGGAACTGGCCGGCAGTCGTGCTGATCACGAATTGCAGATTCAGATCGAGCAGGAAAACGATCGGCTGACGGCTGTTGTTCGGGGGCATCTGGAGGACATGGCCTGGCAGGGTGGTCTGGATCAGATGTCCTTGAGCGGCACAACCCTGGGTGACTGGCAACTCAGTAAACCGTCTGCCCTGAAGATCGTTGGCTCCGGTTTTAGCATGGCACCGCTTTGTCTGGTTCTTGAGCATCGAGATGAGGTCTGCCTGGAGGGTGCTGGTGATTTTTCTGGTACCGGGCAGTTGCTTGCCCGGTTGACGGATGTGGATCTGGAACTGGTAAAGACCTTCACGACCCAGCTTGATTCCCTGACTGGTCATATCAAGGGGACGATTCGGGCTGCAACTGATCAGGGGAGCCTGCGTTCATTGACAGGCAAGTTGCGGATTCCTGATCTGGCCCTGATGGATTTTCAGAAGTTGTCACCACGTCCATTGCTGAATCTGGCTGAAAATGAAGTGGCTTTTGACTATGACGGCAAGAGACTTGAGGCCAGGATGGGGGTTGGTGACTCAGGGCAGGGGCGTATTCAGGCCCGGGCAATGCTTGTTGATTTGGATGGACCAGCCGCTTTCTTGCAGGCCCCTTTAAGTGGTCGGGTCGAGATGAACCTCCCGGATGTGGCGGTTTTCGAGCCATTGACCCACGGTCTTTTCCTGCCAGCAGGGCGTCTGGGGGGTGGTTTTGATCTGGGTGGCAGTCTGGCCGCACCTGAATTTCATGGTCGTCTGGATCTGCTTGATGGTCAGGTTCAGATTCCGGCGGCCGGGATCACCCTGGAAGATCTGAAGTGTGCCCTGGAAAGTCGTGGCCCCTGGCTGCACCTGAGTTTAACCGCCACATCTGGAGCCGGGCAACTGGAGATCAAGGGCCGGGGGCGGCGTGATGCCCAGCAGGGCTGGCTTGTTCAGGGTGAAATGAATGGACGGGAGTTGCTGATCCTGAATATTCCGGAATACCGGCTGGTGGCCGATCCGGATCTTCGTTTTGATTATGCAGATCGATTGGGCACCTTTCGTGGCCAGGTCCAGGTGGTGGAAGGCGAAATCATCCTTCTTTCCCATGAGGATGGTTTGAGTCTTTCACCTGATGTTGTGGTGATCAACGGTGACCATTTGCCATTGGCTGTCGGGCGTGATCCTCAATTTAGTGGCCGAATCACCCTCGGGCTGGGAGATGCGGTCCGTTTTGAGGGATTTGGACTTAGTGGTCTGCTGAAAGGTGGTCTTGACGTGGATTTTGCCGGGAACAGGGAGTTGACCGGGCGGGGCAGTCTCAGCCTGGATCAGGGCCAGTTTGCCTTCAAGGGGCGAGCACTTGATATCAGTCGCGGCCGGATCAGTTATTTTGAGACCCCGCTCAGCAACCCGGCAGTGGATATCCGGGCCCGGCGCCTGACCGAGGAAGGTGAGGTTGGGGTGCTTGTTTCTGGTACTCTGGAGGAGATGGAGTACAGTCTGTTTTCTGACCCGGCCATGAATGAACGTGATATTCTGGCCCAGATTTTGGCCGGGACCGTGAGCTTTGGTGAAGAGGATGAAGAGGGGATTTTGCAGCAGGCCGCATCAACTCTTGGGTTGAGACAGGGACTTTCCTTGTTGTCCGAGTTGCAGCAGGGCTTTGCCCTGGATAATCTGGCTCTGGTCAGTGATGGAGATTCCTCGCCCATGTCACTGGTGGTCGGAAGCCGATTGGCCCCGGATCTCTATCTCAGTTATGGGTATGACCTGTTCAATGCCACCGGGCTGTTTCGCGCCCGTTATGAACTGGGCCATGGGTTTTCAGTGGTCACTGAGGTGAATACCTTGAGTAGCGGAACTGATCTGCTCTGGTCTGTTGAGCATTGAAGAATGTTTATTTTGTAACGTCCAAGTAACTTTAATTTAAGTGGTTGAAATTGTGTGCTTCATGTTTTTGGCCTTGGCCGCTAATTTGGGCAATAATTGGCAGAATGTTACTCAATGATAAACACGCTGCGTGTGGTGTGAGGCGCTATTTATCGAGATTTTAAAATACAGGTTGGTGAGCTTGGCCCGGCGGGGTCAGGAAGGTCCCCGTCCGCCTACGCTTTGCCCAAAACATGAACGACGTGCCGTCGCCCATGTTTCAGATACGCGGCCAGGGACCTTCCTGACCCCGCCTTTTTCCATTTCTGTTCAGATCGATGGATTTCTGGTTTTCCATGAAAGTTCAGAGGAGACCATGACTGGCCAAAACGAAGGAACGAACTTTCATGGTCGGTTGTGGCTGATCAATCTGGTCCAGCCATGCTGGTTAGAGTACTGGTGAATAGTCACCGTTTTTTGTACAAATGAGCATTTGCAGGGTAAGGAAAGCGGGATAAAATATGTTACGATACGGGAGGTTGGAATTGTTTCGACGCCGACCGCATTTATTGAGATGCGAACGACAAGAGATGAAATGTCTTGACTCCGAAAGATGATCCATTTAAGCTGTACCGAACGGTCAGTTTTTGGTTTTGTCGGAGGCCGTCTCTTGTCTTGTTGTGGATCGTTGCATGAAGAAGGATGCCCTGCAGACAATGATTGCGAGGGCGTTGTTTGAATTTTGGCAATTTTCCGGTCCACGCGATAAAGCGGTGTACTCTGTCTCGAGGTGTAACCGCTTAGAAGCACAGGAACTGCTTGAAAAAGGCTTGTAATCTATATTCTGTTATCTTGCTGATGTGAAGCGGGCCGATGATGTGGGATGCCCAAGCAAAAAGATGACGCATGGAAGGCAAGAGGGAATTGTCACGATGCCGTCAAACAAGGGAACGTTATGATACCAGCAAGACCGAGAGACACCCGTGAACACATCATCAAGACTTGTCGGCAGCTTTTTACGGCCCGGGGTTTTGTCAGCACTCCGATCAGTGCCGTTATTGAAGCGACAGGGGTCAAGAAGGGCAATTTGTATTATTATTTTCCGAGCAAGGAGGCCCTTGGTCTGGCGGTCCTTGAGGATGCGCGGGATGACTTTTTCGCCTTGCTCGAGGCCTCCTGTGTCGGCCCTGATCCCGTGGAGCGGATTATCAATTCCTGTACAGTCCTCCTGCAGCAGATGGAAAAAGATAACTTTGTGGGTGGCTGTCTGTTTGGGAATGCCGCCCTGGAGATGACAGAGGGGGACACCCGTTTTGCCGAGGTCTTGCACTCAGTTTTTGGACATTGGCTGGCCAGGGTTGAAGAGTGTCTACATGAGGCGGAAAGTCTTGCTGGCTGTCCCTTTTCCTTGCCTGTTCCCCGATTGGCCAAACTGGTCGTGGCCGCAGTCGAAGGTGGGATTATGATGTCGCGTCTCAACCGCAGCAGGGATGATTTCCAGGACTGTATCCTGGCCCTGCAGACTATTTTACGGATTGAGGAGCCTGACAGGCAGATCTGAGAAGATTTTTTATCGGTTCCGCTACCGGTCCATTGGTGGGGGATTTGTTTGGTTGTTTACTGTACCGTTCGGCCGGTACATGGATTTGGGGGTGGTAAAATGAAAGGACAGGGCGTGGTATCTTGTGTGATTGCCGTGATTGTGTTGGGTCTGGTGCAACCGGTCATGGGAGCGGTCCGCCTGGAGCCAGGTGATCAGGGGGTCTGTCGTGAGGTGGAAAATGGTCGGATGTGGCAGGTGGAGACCAGCCGGAAGATCCGATCCCTGGCTGAGGCCGAGACCTATGTGGCAGAACTCAACCTTGGGGGTCACAGTGACTGGCGTCTGCCGTCCGTGGGTGAACTCTTTGAGTTGACCATGATGGTCGATCTTCATGAGACAGGAAATTGCTCGATCAAGGTGAAGGGAAATTTCTGGTCAGGGGATAAAGATATGGAGGGTCGGGTCGGGGCCTGGGAACTTGATGATAACTGTGACCCTGAGCGTCAGTATGTTCCCAAACAGTATGGAGTTGTCCGGGCCGTGCGTAACTGAAAACCATACTGGGGGCAGCAACAGCCTGAGCGGCGTCCGGCGTGATTAGGGTGCATTGTTTTTGTTTTTGGTGTAGATAGAGGCAGATAAATTGAGTAACGGTGTTTTTTGATCGATCCTGAAAAACATCCTGCACTCTGCTCCCCTGTTGCCTGGAAGGAAAAGATGTCAACCCAGAACTGTTCCATTGTTGCCCTGGTCGGCCGACCCAATGTCGGCAAGTCCACCCTCTTTAACCGGATAACCCGGTCGCGCAAGGCCCTGGTCGATCCAACCCCCGGGGTGACCCGTGACCGTCAGTATGAGCGGGTCACCTGGAATGATAAGATGTTCATGCTGGTGGACACCGGCGGGATTGATGACAACTCCAATGACGTGATGGTCGATCATATCCGTGATCAGGCCATGGCAGCCATCCAGGAGGCCGATATTATTCTTTTTCTCATGGACGGGCGGCAGGGTCTGACCCCGGCCGACCATGAGGTGGTCAATCTCCTGCGCCGGACGGACAAGCAGGTCTTTCATGTGGTCAATAAGATTGACGGACCGGCCCAGGAGGCCGAGGTCATGAGTCAGTTCTACGAGCTGGGTATCGAACACCTCTGGGCCCTGTCTGCCGAACACAGCTATGGTTTTCCTACCTTGATGGAGGACCTGAGTGCGGCTCTCAGGGAGAACGAGGATGATCCGAACTATCCTGAAAATACCATCCGTATGGCATTTTTTGGTCGACCCAATGTCGGAAAATCGTCCATGGTCAATCAGATCCTTGGTCAGGAGCGGATGGTGGTCTCTGAGGTTTCAGGTACGACCCGTGATTCGGTGGATACCCTGCTCAGTTATGGTGAGTATAATTATTTGCTGATCGATACAGCCGGCATCCGCCGCAAGGGCAAGACCACTGATAAACTTGAGAAGTTCAGTATACTGAAGGCCCTGGCCGCCCTGGAGCGTTGTGATATCGCCCTGGTGTTGATTGATGCTGAAGAGGGGATCACTGAGCAGGACACCAAAGTCATTGGCTATACCCAGGAGCAGGGCCGGGCCCTGATCATCCTGGTGAACAAGTGGGACCTGATTCAGAATGACAAAAAGCGCCAGGAACAGCTCTGGGCCGATATTGGTCAGGCCGTGCCCTTTGTTGGCTTCGCACCGCTCCTCCATGTCTCGGCCCTGACCGGCTACGGCATCAAACGAATCTTCCCGGTTATTGGTTCGGTCCATCGTCAGTTCACCGCCAAGTTTCCCACAGGTGCTCTCAATCGCCTCCTCCAGGATGCAGTCGAGACCCATACCCCTCCCGTTTACAAAAACAAACGGCTCAAGTTCTACTTCACCTCGCAGGTCGGCCAGCGGCCACCCAAATTCGTGGTCATGACCAACAGCTCCAAGGGGGTTCATTTCTCCTATCAGCGTTATCTGGTCAATCGGTATCGCGAGGGACTGGGCCTGGATAAGGTACCCCTGGAGTTGATCTTCCGGGATAAGAACAGGAATGATAAAAAATAGGTGACTGCATTGCAGCCACGGTTCGGGGGGGGGCAGGGTGTGCCTGTCCGTCTTGGGCTGGGGAGTTGCAATAACAGCCCCTGGTGCTGATTTTTCTGCAAACAACAAAGGCCCGGGTCCATTTGATGGATTCGGGCCTTTGTTGTTTATGGCGCGGGTGTGGACTGGTTCAGACCTTGGCTCGGGCCCGCTTGAAGGCTGTGGCCGAGCGTTCGATGGTGTCGTCGGCCGTGCAGAAGGCCAGGCGGAAAAACCCGGGGGCGCCAAAGCCTCGACCAGGGACGGCCAGAATCTTTTCTTCCTGGAGCAGAGCACAGAAGGCCACGTCGTCTCCGCCTGGGGCCTTGGGAAAGACATAGAAGGCCCCCCTGGGCTTAACAAAGTCAAATCCGGCCTCTTCCAGAATCCGGCAAAACAATTCGCGCCGCCGGGTATAGATGGAGGAGTCTATGGTCACATCCTGGAGTTCGGCCACCACCCGCTGCATCAAGGCCGGGGCGTTGACAAAGCCCAGGATGCGATTGGCCAGGGTCAGGGCGTTGAGCAGGGCTTCCTTGTCTTCGATCTCCGGGTGTACCGCCAGATAGCCGATTCGCTCACCGGGCAGGCTCAGGTCCTTGGAGTAGGAGGAGAGGACGATGGCGTTGCGGCTGGCCTGGCACAGGCTGGCCACTTCATGGTTGTCATAGACAATCTTGCGGTAGGGTTCGTCACTGATCAGATAGATGGTGTTGTCGTGTTTCCGGCCGGCGATCTCCAGCAGTTCACCCAGCTGGTTGAGGCTTTTCTGGGAGTAAATCTGTCCGGTGGGATTATTGGGCGAGTTGATGATGATTGCCTTGGTCTTGCTGGTGACCGCCGCCTCGATGGCTGGCAGATCCAGGTTGAACTGATCATCGGTGGCCACGATCCGGCTTACTCCGCCGTGGTTGTCGACGTAGAAGTTATATTCGACAAAATAGGGGGCGAGCAGAATCACTTCATCGCCGGGATCGAGCAGGGCTTTCATGACCACGTTCAGAGCGCCGGCTGCGCCGCAGGTCATGAGCATATCGCCGTGATGGATGGCCACACCCTGTTCAGCCGACATCCGTGCGGCCAGGGCCTCGCGGACCCAGGGGTAGCCGCCGTTGGGCATATAGGCGTGGAGTCCCGGGGAGCGGTCAGCGGCGATCTCGGTGATCACATCGTAGAACTGGGGTGGCGGTGGGACGTCGGGATTACCGAGGCTGAAATCAAAGACATTTTCAGCTCCGTACAGGGCCTTCATCTTGGCCCCTTCTTCAAACATCTTGCGAATCCAGGATGATTTTTCGGCAAAGGCCCTCATCTTGTGGGAAATAGCCATGGTGACTCTCCTTATGTCATGACAGTTTTTTTATTGTCGTTTTTTGAAATAATCGTATGCCGCGTTGATCTCTTTCATCTTTTCCTCGGCCACTCCCCTGAATTCCTCGCCCAGGTGGCTGACCTTGTCCGGGTGGTATTGCATGCTTAGCTTGCGATAGGCAGCCTTGATGGTTGCCATGTCGGCCCCGGGTTCCAGCCCGAGGACTGCGTAGTAATGGTCGGCCGTATTGTGGGCGGTGCTGGCCTGCTGGCGCTGCCGGTACATGTATTTGGCCTCGATGGTCCGCTGGTCGTAGGCACTCACCTCGAGAAAGGCCGCCACCTCCCGGGCCGCACGAAGCTCTGACTCTGGAACATCTGTCTTAGTATAGATGATCTGATAGATCAGCTCCAGAAGAATCAGGCGTGGCTCATACCCGAAAGATCCCTTGAACTCCATAAGCAGTGAGTCGAGGGCCTGATCACCGGCCACGGCCTCTTTGATCATATCTTTGACCCAGTACATCTGGGCCTGGGAATAACGGAGGTTCACCTGGAAAAAGCGTTGAATGGTAGCGATCTCTTCTTTGGAGATCACGCCGTCGTGTTTGGCAATATGAATCAGGATGTTGATCAGCAGCCAGACAAAGCGGTTATGGCTTTCGCTCTGGGTAGATTCATAGCCGACAATTTTTTTCTTGACCCAGTAGCTGAAGCCCCAGAAGGCACCAACAAACAGGAGAATTCCGGCCAGACCCGAGAAAATGATGGCCCCGAGGATGTTGAGCAGGGCCGGGGCGCCGCCAGTGAGAAATATAAAGAGAAGCAGGATGAGCAGACAGCCGCCGCAGCCGGGTTGTTGATGTTGTCGGTAGACCATGATCAGTTCTTTGAGGGTTGTGTTTCCTGGAATAGGGCCTCGACGAAATCACCCGCGTCAAAGTCTCGCAGGTCTTCCATCTGTTCGCCGATGCCGATGAAGCGAACGGGAATTCCCAGTTCGCGACAGATATTAACGATAATGCCGCCCTTGGCCGTGCCGTCGAGTTTGGTCAGGGCCAGCCCGGTAATGGTCACGGCCTCGTTGAACAGCTTGGCCTGGGAGATGGCATTCTGTCCGGTGGTGGCGTCCAGAACCAGCAGGATCTCATGCGGAGCCCCGGGGATTTGTTTGTCCATGACCCGTTTGATCTTCTTCAACTCCTCCATCAGGTTGACCTGGGTATGGAGGCGGCCGGCAGTATCAACCAGCACCACATCATAGTCCTGGGCCACAGCTAGAGCATCGTAAACCACGGATGAGGGATCGGCCCCTTCCTGATGGGCGATGACCTCCACCTGGTTGCGTTCCCCCCATATTTTGAGCTGGGAGACGGCCGCGGCCCGAAAGGTGTCGGCTGCCACCAAAAGGACTGACTGGCCGGACTGCTTGAATTTATGAGTGATCTTGCCAATCGTGGTGGTCTTGCCTACACCGTTTACCCCAATCACCATGATCACGAAGGGGCCTTTTTCAGGCATGATCATCTCGGCTGGCTGGTCTGAGTCGAGGATGTGGGCCTTGATTTTTTCTTTGAGGATTTTTTTGAGGGATTGCGGGTCGGAAAGTTCTTTGCGTTTCACCCGACGGCGGGCCTCGTCCAGGAGTTCGAGAGTGGTATTGACGCCAATGTCGGCCGTGATCAGGATCTCCTCCAGTTCGTCGAGAAGATCGTCATCAATGACCTTTTTACCAAGAAAGAGGGTGTCCAGTTGGTGGACAAATGAGTGTCGTGTCTTGGCCAGACGCTGGCTCAGACGCTTGAACATGGAGCTGGATTTTTTGGACGCTGCTGGGGCGGCGGCGGGATCAGCCTTAGGTTTCTTTTGTTGCTGGGGCGTTGTTGTTATGCCTGGCTCGGGCTTCTGTGTACTCTCCGGGTCTTGCTCTGGTTGAGTCACTGGAGCAGGAACAGGTTCAGGCCCAGGGTGCACTTCTGGTTTTTTTGCAGATGGAGACTCTGCCTCTGACTGGTTTGGTAATTCCGAACTTGCCCCGTGCAGGACAGATTCTGGCTCCCGGAGGGCAACCGGGGCCTTGCCCGTTTCGACCCTCTCGGCTCGGGGCTCGGTCGCTGCCGGTTGTTCTGTCTCAAGACTGGCCGGATCTCCATTCACCGGCCCATCTGTGATGATTGCTCCAGGCAATGGAACAGGTGTCTTTTTTAATTTTTTCTTGAACCAGCCGAGCATGGATCAGTTCCTTTGGGTCAGAGATGAGTGAGAAGAGGCGCAGCCTGCTGACTGGTCAGAGCCTGTGCAAACTTATAATAGTAAGTCGAGATGGCACAGAAAGCAATAAAAAGGCTTTCCTGTTCGTTTTCTGTCTTGAATTTACTCTGGTTTTACCTGGCCTCAATCGCATTGTTTTCCGTTGCATTTCCGGGCAGGAGCATTACTGTATGAGGCGTTGCTGATTGTGCAGTGACCTTGATATTGTTACCATATTAATTTTATTATATTTTATGAGAGGAGAAAACAGTTATGTCCAGTTCATGCGGTTCAAAGAGTTCCTGTTCCAGTGGTTCCTGCTCCAGCCAAGAATCACAGCAGGCGGCAATAGCCCAGCAGGACAATGCCATCACCCGTTCGCTTGGCAAGATCAAGAACAAGATTCTGGTCATGAGCGGGAAGGGCGGCGTTGGCAAGTCCACGGTCTCTGTGAATCTGGCCCTGGGGCTTGCCAATCGGGGCCATAAGGTCGGGTTGATGGATGTGGATATTCATGGGCCTGATGTCGTCCGGATGCTGGACATGAAGGGCAGTCTTGTGGCACCCGCCACCCCTGATGCCCTGGTCGCTCCCCTGCAGTATAATGATAATCTCAAAGTGGTCTCTCTCGAGTATATGATGAAGGATCGTGATGAGGCCATAATCTGGCGTGGACCGTTGAAGATTCAGGCCATCCGTCAGTTTGTTGCCGATTTTGATTGGGGTGAACTTGATTATCTGATCATTGACGCCCCTCCCGGTACCGGAGATGAGCCCCTGTCCGTGGCCCAGACCATCCCCCGGGTTCAGGCCCTGGTGGTCACTACTCCGCAGAAGGTGGCCCTGGCTGATGTCCGGAAGTCCATCAATTTCTGCAAGACCGTGAAAGTGGAGATTGTCGGTGTGGTTGAGAATATGTCAGGTTTTGTCTGCCCCCATTGCAGTCAGACCGTGGATATCTTCAAGACCGGTGGCGGCGAGGAGATCGCCCGTGAGTTTGATCTGCCCTTTCTTGGTCGGGTCCCCATGGATCCTCGGGTGGTTATGGCCGGTGATGACGGTACTCCCTATCTCTGCTCAGACGCCAAGAGTCCGGCGACCGAGGCCTTTGCCGCAGTCGTCAGTGCCGTTGAAAACCGTTTGCCGCCGGTGGCCGCCCCGGCGCCCTTGAAGATGTCCGACAGCGGCTGTGGCTGCGGCGGTGGACCGTGTAATCCCACAACCTGCGACTGCTGATGATCCTGGTCCCGGCAAGGCGGCTCCTGCTGCCTTGCCGGGCTGCAGTCTCTTTTTTCTGTGTGTAAGGTTATGGGCAGTTTGAGAGATTATTTTTTCGTCCAGGCCAGGCGTTGTGTTTCAAGATTTTATCCTTCGGAATATCATCTGGATGCCGGCGGTAATAATTTTTAGCGCCTTAATCTTTCACGAACACCCCAATTTTTCAAGGGATTCTTATGTTGACGCAACAATTGACCGTCGGGATGATGGGGGTCTGCTGTTATATCGTGGCCTGTGAAAAGACCCGGGAATGTGCAGTCATTGATCCGGGTGGTGACGAGGACCGCATCCTGGCTGCTCTGGCCAAAAAACAATTGACCCTGACGTCGATCATTGCCACCCATGGTCATCCAGATCATGTCTGTTCCAATCGTCTGCTCCAGGAGGCGACCGGGGCCAGGATCATCATGCATGAGGCCGATGCCGAGTTCTTTTCCCGGCCGGAAACCGAACGGTTCTTCTCGGTCCTGGGTCTTGAGGCCTCACCTGTACCGGATGTCCTGGTGAAAGATGGTGACCTGATCCAGGTTGGTGAGGAGTCGCTGCAGGTCATTCATACTCCGGGCCACACCCCGGGTGGTATCTGTCTCTATCATGCTCCAGACCTGTTTACCGGCGACACCCTTTTTGTGGGTGGTCTCGGCCGGACGGATTTCCCCGGCGGCTCTCATGGCCAACTGATCGGCTCCATAACCGGTAAACTTCTGCTCCTGCCCGACGAGACAGTGGTCTGGCCGGGACATGGGTATGGCGGCAGCCGCTCGACCATCGGGGCTGAACGACGCGAAAATCCCTATATCCGCTGATCCTGGTCCGGTCTTGCGAACGGATTCGGGCCTTTCTTTGTCATCTTCAGGTTGATCTATGCGTGAAATAGTCCTCGGCACTGCCGGTCATGTAGATCATGGCAAAACCAGTCTGGTCAGGGCCCTGACCGGTATTGAAACCGACCGCCTCAAAGAAGAGAAAAAGCGCGGGATCACCATTGAGCTGGGCTTTGCCTATCTGGATCTGCCCTGTGGTCATCGTCTGGGGATTGTCGATGTCCCGGGCCACGAGAAATTTGTCAAGAACATGGTCGCCGGGGTCTCGGGGATGGATCTGGTGGCCTTTATCGTGGCCGCCGACGAGGGGATCATGCCCCAAACCCGGGAGCATTTCGAGATCTGCCGTCTGCTTGGGGTTAAGGACGGGATCGTGGTCCTGACCAAGATTGATATGGTCGAGCCCGAATGGCTGGAGATGGTCGAGGAAGAGGTGCGTGAATTCTGCACCGACAGTTTTCTGGAGGAGGCGCCCTGCATCCATGTCTCATCCATCACCGGCCAGGGCATTGATGAGTTGCACGCGGTGCTCAATGATTTCGTGGCCGCCCAGGAGTTTCGTGAGAGCCATGGCCCCTTCCGGCTCTCTGTGGACCGGATCTTTGCCATGAAGGGTTTCGGGGCGGTGATCACCGGGACCTCGATCTCCGGGCGGGTTGCTCTGGGTGAGCCTCTGCGGCTCTATCCCTCACCACTGGAGGCCAAGGTCCGTGGGCTCCAGGTCCATTCCAGCGAGGTCGAGCTGGTGGAGGCCGGACATCGCACCGCCATCAATCTCCAGGGGGTTGAGACCCTCAGTGTCGAGCGCGGCATGGTTGCGGCCACTCCCGGCTGTTTGAGCCCCTCCTACATGCTCGACTGTGATTTCTTCTACCTCTCCTCCAACGAAAAACCGCTCAAGCATCGGACAAGGGTTCGGGTCCATTTAGGGACCGGCGAGTATATGGCCAGGATCTCTCTGCTGGACCGCGATCTCCTCCAGTCCGGTCATGAGGCCTTGGTGCAGTTGCTCTTTGAAGAGCCGGTGTCGGTCTGGCCCGGTGACCGCTATGTGGTCCGCAGTTATTCGCCAATCATGACCATCGGCGGTGGCGCGATCCTTGATAACCTGTCGCCGCGCAAACGCAAACGGCTCAGCGATTCAGACAGAAACCGAAATCGTCAGCAACTGCACATCATTCAGCAGGGAGAAATCGAAGAGAAAATTCTTTACTTTCTGGAGCTCTCCGGCCCGGTTGGCCTGACCCAGGACGAGCTGGCCATCCGGCTTGGACTGTTCGGTAACCAGCTCAAGAAGGCGCTCACGCCTCCCCTGTCAACCCGCAAAATTGCAGTGGTTGATTCCGGGGCTCAGCGATACCTGGCCCGGTCGGTGATTGACCGCCTGGAAGACGAATTGCTGGTCGTGCTGAAAGAGTATCATCTGCGCCAACCCCTGCAGTTGGGGCTGTCCAAGGAAGAGTTGCGTTCCTCCATCGGTCGTGGCCTGGATGGGCGGGTCTTCCAGTTCTGCATGGCCGAGTTGATCAGACAGGAACAGATTGTCCAGGATGAATCCACGGTCCGTCTTTTCAGCCACAGCGTGGCCTTGCAGGCCGATGAACAGGAGGTCCGGGCTGCTCTGACGGCCTGGTATCGCGAAAAGGGGTTGGCTACGGCCACTCTGCGCGAGACCATGGACCATTTTTCTGACTATCCTGAAAAGGTGGTGGGAGAGGTCATGGCATTGCTGGTTCGGGACGGGGCGCTGCTCAAGGTCAGCGAAAGTCTGTACTATGACACTCCGACCATGGAACGTCTCAAAAAGCAGGTCATTGATTTTATCAAGACCGAGGGCGAGATTGACGCCCCCCGTTTCAAGAATCTCACCGGCCTGACCCGTAAGTTCTCCATCCCTCTTCTCGAATATCTTGACCGGATCAAACTGACCATGCGCATCGGCGATGTTCGGGTGCTTCGGAAGAGTGGCCTCTGATCTGTCTTGCTGGAAAGTTGTGGATGTCTTTTTCCGGTGGGCGCTCGGCAGAGTGAGGTAATCAATCGCCCCGGTAGGCATGTCTGCCTGCAGGGTAGTGGAAGAGCAGGGTCTGTTCCTGCCGCTGCACCCTGAGGCCGCAGCTGAGATGAGCCTGGCCGTGGGGCTCGGGGCGCATGCTCAGTCCGCGCAGCTGCTCAATCTGGCGGAATCCGGGCCGGGCCTGCATCTGCCAGCAGATCTTTTCCAGCACCCGGCGCTGGATGGCGGGTGGGCTGGTGAGAAAACGTTTCAGATCGAGTATCAGGGGCTGGATCAGTTCTGTTGCGTGATCATCATTGCCTTGCTCAGTGCAGACCTGTTTTTCATAGGCAGCCCCTGCAAGTTGTTCAAGGAGCTCTTCTTCGTCATTGAGGATGGTCGCGGTTTGAATCAGGGTCTGGTCGATTCCCGGATTGTAATCCTTCCTCAGTCTGGGGAGGAGGTCAAGACGGATCCGGTTCCGCAGCAGGGTATGGTCAAGGTTGGAGCTGTCCTGGCTCCAGGAGATCTGCTCCTCTTGGAGATATTGAATCAGGTCTTTCTTACCTTCATCCAGGAGCGGCCGGATGATCCTTCCCTGCCTGTAACTCATCCCTGACAATCCCTTGCGGCCACTGCCTCTGAGCAGGCGAATCAGAACCTCCTCGGCCTGATCGTCGGCGGTATGGGCCAGGGCAATAGCCTGGGCCCCTTTTGTCTGGCGAATCTGCTCCAGTGCCTGGTGTCGCAATTCCCGCGCCGCCTCTTCCAGGGAGCATTTTTTCTGTCTGCGGAGTTCATTGACATCCACTGGGCAGACCTGGTGCGATACGCCCAGTTGTGAGCAGAAGTGGCGGACCTGCGCGATTTCCTGAGGGGTTTCCTGGGGACGCAGCCCATGATCAACAGTGACTGCTGTGAGGCGGGCAATGGGAAGGGTGTTGGCCAGAATGTGGAGCAGGGCCATGGAGTCCGGGCCGCCTGAGACCCCGATGATCAGGTGGTCACTTGGGGTCAGCAGTTCTTTTCGGGCCAGGATCAGTGCGATCTTGCGTCTCAGGAGCGGGGAGACACGCGCAGGCCGTATTGAAGTGGTGTGGGAGTGTTCATCCATGGCCCATCAGAGTCAAATCGAACGCACAAGACAAAACGGGCCCCGGCAGAATCCGCCAGGGTCCGTTTTGTCCATTCGGGCAGTACATCTATTCCTTGAGTGCGCTGAGCACCTTTTGCAGGGAGCTTTTGGCATCGCCGAAGAGCATCATGGTGTTGTCCATGTAGAACAACTCGTTTTCGATTCCGGCAAAGCCGACATTCATGGATCGTTTGAGGACGATAACGGTGCGGGCCTTTTCCACATCAAGGACCGGCATGCCGTAGATGGGGCTGCCCGGATTGGTCTTGGCGGCCGGGTTGACCACGTCATTGGCGCCGATCACCAGGACCACATCGGTGTTGGCGAAGTCGTCGTTGATGTCTTCCATGGCAAAGAGCTGATCGTAGGAGACATCGGCCTCGGCCAAAAGGACGTTCATGTGGCCTGGCATGCGGCCGGCCACCGAATGGATGGCGTAACGCACCTCAAGCCCTTCCTCACTCAGATAGTCGCCCAACTCCCGGGTGACATGCTGGGCCTGGGCCGCGGCCATGCCGTATCCCGGGACAATGATCAGGCTGGAGGCACTCTCCAGGACCATGGCCACCTCATCGACCTCAAAGCCCTTCATGGTCCCGGTGGGGCCCTCGCTGGCTGCCACGGAATCATCGACCTTGCCAAAGGCCCCGAACAGGACATTGGCCAGAGAGCGGTTCATGGCATCGCACATGATCTTGGTCAAAAACAGACCCGAGGCCCCGACCAGTGAGCCAACTATGATCAGGGCATTGTTATTGAGTGCAAACCCGGTCATGGACACGGCCAGACCTGAGTAGGAGTTGAGCAGGGAGACAATGACCGGCATGTCGGCCCCGCCGATGGGGATAACGGCCAGGACACCGAGCCCGAGGGCCAGCACGACGATACCAAAAAAGGCAAAGGCGTTTGCCGGGTCCTGAAAGACCAGCCAGGCCAGGAGCAGGGTGAGTGCCACGATCCCGGCGTTGACCACCTGCTGGCCGGGATAGGTGATGGGCCGGGTGGAGACAATCCCCTGAAGTTTGCCAAAGGCGATGAGTGAGCCGGTAAAGGTCAGGCCGCCGATAATGATGGAGAGGAGCAGAGTGATCAGGGTGAAGGACTCGAAGCCTGTGGTGGTGCCCTGGAATTCAGCCACGGCCACCAGGGCTGAGGCTGCGCCGCCACAGCCGTTGAACAGGGCCACCATCTCGGGCATGGCGGTCATCTCGACCTTGATTGCGGCATAGCCGCCGATGGCAGCACCAATGGCAATGCCGATAATGATCAGAGTAAATCCGCTGATATCCGGGCTGGCCAGAGTGGCGGCAATGGCCACAGCCATGCCACTCATGGAGAGCTTGTTGCCAAGCTTGGCGGTGGCTGGCGAACTCAGATTCTTGATGCCGAGCATGAAGAGGCTGGCGGCGATGAGATAGATCAGGTTGATAACATGAATAGACATGGTTCAGCTCACTTGTGCGTATGGGAACGGTTCATGCCGAAAGGATCGGCAGTGGTGAAAAAAGACAGGTTCAGGTCCCTTATCCTTTTTTCTTCCGTGTCTTCTTCTTGAACATCTGCAGCATCCGGTCGGTGACCATGTATCCGCCCACCACATTGATGGAGGCAAAGATGACTGCGAGAAAGCCGATGAGTGAGACCGAATTAAAGCTCTCGGGGCTGCCGGCGGCCAGCAGAGCGCCGAGGATGGCAATGCCTGAGATGGCGTTTGAGGCCGACATCAGCGGGGTGTGCAGGGTCTGCGGCACCCTGGAGATCAGTTCGGCCCCGGCAAAGCAGGCCAAAACAAAGATGGTGAGTCCAACAATAATTGTTCCGGTATCCATAGGTTCTCCTTAGGCGTCCATGAGTTTTTTGGTCAGCTCGTGGATCACGGCCCCGTCGCGGGTGACCAGTGAGCCGCTGGTGATGACATCTTCCATGTCCATCTTAAATCCGTTCTCGTCACAAAGGTGAAAGAGGAATTTTTCGACATTCTTCGAGAACATCTGACTGGCATGAAAGGACATGGTTGAGGGCAGATTGGCGTGACCGATGATCGTGACCCCATGGACAGTGATGGTCTTGCCTGGCTGGGTCAAGGCACAGTTGCCGCCCATTTCAGCGGCCAGATCAACAATGATCGAGCCGGGTTTCATGCTCTTGACCTGTTCCTCGCTGATCAGGATCGGGGCCTTGCGTCCTGGGATCAGGGCGGTGGGGATAACCACGTCTGACTTTGCGATGTGTTTGGAGATCAACTCGCCCTGTTTCTTCTTGTACTCGTCTGACATCTCCTTGGCATAACCGCCGCTGCCGGAGCCATCTTCCTTGATCGGGACCTCGACAAACTTGGCGCCCACCGAGTGGACCTGCTCCTTGACCTCGGGCCGAACGTCAAAGGCCTCGACCACCCCGCCCAGGCGTTTGGCCGTGGCACAGGCCATGAGCCCGGCCACTCCGGCGCCCAGAACCAGAACCTTGGCCGGGGCCACGGTCCCTGCCGCTGTCATGAGCATGGGAAAGAACTTGTTGATGGTATCGGCGGCCAGAAGCACTGATTTGTACCCGGCAATGGTGCTCATGGAACTGAGGACATCCATTGACTGGGCCAGAGAGGTGCGGGGGATGACATCGAGCCCGAAGGAGGTGATCTTCTTCTCCATCAGGATCTTGACCAGATCGTGGCGCATCACCGACTGGAGGATGGACACCAGGGTCGAGCCGTCTTTGAGCTGCGTGGCCTCATCAAGGGTTGGTGGCCGCACCTTGACCACGCAGTCAGCCTGGGCCATGAGTTCCTGGGCCGTGGCAACGATGGTGGCGCCTTTGGCCTGGTAGTCCTGATCGCTGTGTCCGGCGGCAAGGCCTGCGCCTGATTCGATCAGGACCTCAAAGCCATTTTTGTTTAATCGCTTAATGGAGTCTGGTATGACAGCGACCCGGTTCTCTCCCTCTTCACTTTCCTTCAGAACGGCGAGTTTCATGGTTGGGGTTCTCTCTTTTCTTGGAATAGACTGATGGACTGATGGACTGATGGATTGTTGAATGAGCTAAAATACGCCACGAAAAAATGGATTGGAAAAATTACGACACCAGCAGAAATGTGTCATGGTCAAGCAGGGAAGCATGACTGCATGATCACAATCAGGTGTCTGATTGCAAAATACGGGCTTAACCTTACGATATAAAATGATAATGGTCAAGGTACTGATCAATAAACAAAAAGGATGAGTACCGCAATCTTCTGCTCCCTGATTCTTGCTCAGGAATGTCTGGAATTTACTTTGACAAATATCGGTAAGTTAAGCTATGGTTCAGCCAGTGATGTCTGGTTTGAATGCGAGAGGATCAGGTAAAGGATGAATGATCTTGGCTCCATGTGACTCGAGGAGGCACATGACCGGGAGGGGATGGGGGCAGGATGAATAACAACACTTCCGAAATAACAATATCCGTCGTTATTCCGACATATTTTTCGGAAGATTTTGTCGAACAGAGTCTGGTCTCGGTCTGTGAACAGACGTATCCCTGCTGCGAGATTATTGTCTCTGATGATGGTTCAACCGATCAGACCGTGCAGCGTGTACGGGCGGTTTTGGCCCGCTATCCTTTGATTCGACATACGGTTATTGAAAACACCCATCAAGGACCCGGGGCAACCAGGAACAGCGGTGCGGCCTGTGCGACCGGGGACTGGATTGCCTTTCTCGACTCTGATGATACCTGGCAACCTGATAAGCTTGAGCAGGTTGCCCTGGCCATTGAACGGTTTGATCCCACGTTTGTTTTTCATAATGAACAGATTTATGATCCAGCCAGTGGTCAGCACAGGGTCCTGCCCTTTACCAGTTGGCACAACCCTTCTGTTCATCCCTTTCTAGATCTCTATCGCCGAAATTATCTTTCACCATCCAGCGCGCTGGTGCGCCGGACACTCTTTGAGGCATCTGGAGGCTTTGAGCCCAGCCTGCTGTCGGCCCAGGACTATGAATTGTGGCTGCGTATGGCCCTTCTGCCTGAATTTCGTCTCTGTGCGGTTGATCGCTGCCTGACCACCTGGCTTAAGCGGGGTGGAAGTATCACGACTCAGGTCGATCGCCGTCTGCGCGCCCTGTTAAGAATTTATGAGCAATATCAGCCGCACGTTCGTGCATTGAGTCCTCATCCCCGTCGGGATCTGTTGCGCTTCAAAGGAAAGATTTATTCCGGTTGTGGTCTCATGGCGCTTCGTCAGGGGGAGTATTTCAGCGGTGCGTGGAATATTCTCCGAGGCAATCTGATCTGGCCTCGTCTCGACTGGTTCAGCAAGGGCTGGAGGTGCTGTCGGGCTGAGGAGTTGAAAAGTTAGCTTGAAGCCTCTTGCCTGGTCTGAGGATGTAACGTCAGGGTTGCGCGGTTAACCACATATCGGTCCAGTTCTGGGTCGATTCTTTGTTTTCATGTAACTATTTATCGAGATTTTAAAATACAGGTTCATGGTGGTGATCTTGGCCCGGTGGGAACAGGGTTGGCAAGGGAGACCAGGAAGGTCGTGCCCATTCCCGGAACTGACCGCACTTGAATGATGCCACCGAGATTGGTGACTGCCTTTTTGACGATGGCCAGTCCGATCCCGGTGCCCTTGAAGCGTCTGTCAGGAGTGAGGCGCTCAAAGAGGTTGAAGATCTTCTGGTGGAATTGTTCAGGAATACCGATCCCATTGTCACGGATCAGAAAAGTGACCTGCTTCGGGCCAGTGATCTCCCAGGTAATGTCAATTTCCTTGGGTGAGGATTTGTTGAAGGTAATCCCGTTTTCGATCAGGTTGTGGAAAATCTGCTGCAAGAGAAGCGGGTCACTGCTGAGTCGTGGCCACTGGTCAGGGAGAGTGATTTTGAGGTCGTCACGGTCGCTGAATGAGCTGATGATCCGCTGGAAGAGCAGGCCTGGGTCGATGGGCACTGCTTCGATATTGTCTCTTTTTATCCTGGCGTAGAGGAGCAGGTCGTGGACCAGTTGTGAGGCTTCCTGGGAGGCGGACAGAAGCTGGTCCAGATAGAGTTGCTGCTCCTCACTGACCATGCCTGCAAGATCCTCCTTGAGGAAGTGGCAATAATTCCCCATTGCCCGCAGCGGTGCCTTGAGGTCGTGGGCGACCACATAGTTGAATTCAGTCAGTTCCTGATTGAGCTGGTGCAGTTCGATCTCGGCTAGTTTTCGCTTAGTGATGTCGGCGGCCAGGCCAGTGGTCAGAGTGGTGCCGTCTTCCTGGTGAACAGGGAAGTATTTGTCAGAAATCCAGCGGATCGAGCCATCCGGGCGAATGATTCTGTATTCCAGGGCCCCGGCTTGCTGCAGTTGTTGCGCCTTCCGGCTCAGTAGAACTTTTCCCCGATCTTCCGGGTGAATAGTTGCGAGATAGAGCCCGGAGTCCTGATACACCTCTTGGGGGTCGTGGCCCCAGATGGTTGTAAATGCCGGACTGACGTAGAGCAGAGTGTCGGATTGGATGCTGTGGGTCCAGAAGACCTCATCGATACTGTTGGCCAGCTGTTGGAACTGGCGCTCACTCCTGGCCAGAGTTGTGCGCTGCTTTTCCAGTTCACGGAACAGGGTCTGGGTGGGCTGCTTGAGGCTGCTCTCCACCAGGGCCTGGTAGATCAGATAAAAGGAAAGGAGTTTGAATAGGTGGCCTGTGATATTGAGATGGTCGTAAATACTGTAATATAAGGTGAAACAGAGTTCGGCCAGGATTGTGCAGAGAATTGCCGCATACAGTTGTCTGAGAACATTATGGGGGAATGCGTCATGTTTTTTATGGAGGTTGACCAGGGTGATGGCCAGAATCAGGATGATGATGATCTCACTGATTTTTTTAAATGGAGTCAAGCCGCTGCCTTCAATAAAACAGGTGGGAAAGATTGGCCACCAGAAGATGGAGATCAGGAGCAGGGTGTTGATGACGAGATAGGCGGTCAGGATCAACCTGATCTGGATTTTTCGGCCGATAAGGGCTGTGGCCAGGAGCAGGGAGATGCTCTCCTGCAGGCGGCTGGAAATCCACATCTGGGTGGAGAGGTTGGCGCCCTGGGTGGCAAAAATGCCCAGCCCTTTGTAGCTCAAGGTGTGCAGGAGATCGAGACTGCCGACAAAGAGATAGGCGATTCCCAGAAAGATGAGAAAGGTGTTGTCGGTCAGGTGGCGTGTGTTCCAGGCAATGAGAAAGATACAGCTGGCAACAACGATTGAAAAGATTTCAACCACGGAGTGGAAGAGGAGAAAGTTTGTCTGAGAGACCAGATAAAGGCTGCCAATGATCAGGACGAAGATCACTCCGCGTTGGGGAGTGGTGAGTTCGTGTCTGGCGATCATGGTTCTTCGCGCAGCTGCAGTTGGCTCAGGAGTCGGGTGTGGATGTTGTCAAAGCCACCGTTGGAGAAGATGGCAGCCACATCCCCCGGCCTCAGACAGTGATCAAGTTCCATGAGGATGGCCTCGGTATCGGCAAAGGAGCCTGCATCGATCTGGCGCTCTCCCAGGGCAAGGGCCAGTTGGCTCGCTGAAAATTGTTCTTCCGGCAATAGGTTTTCCAGGGGCAGAGGTTCCCGGATCAGAACTTGATCGGCGGCATCAAAGGCGCTGACATAGTCCTGTTGAAAGATGGCCCGGCGCGATGAATTCGTGCGTGGTTCAAAGATGCAGACCAGGCGATTGCCGGGGTAGCCAGCCTTGAGCGCGATCAGGGTCTCGCGGACTGCGGTCGGGTGATGGGCAAAATCATCAATGACCGTGACTCCGGCAGCTTTTCCCCGCACCTCCTGGCGGCGCTTGACTCCTGTAAAAGTCCTGAGGCCTCGGTCGATCTCGGCCGGACTGAGCCCGAGATGGTGAAGGACCGCAGTCACTGCCAGGGCATTGAGACTGTTGTGGCGGCCGGTGAGGGCGACCTGGATGCGATCCCATTCGTGTGCTGTCAGTCCCTGGTCTCCTCCCTGCTGGTGGATGGAAAAGCGACTGTGCTGCTCGTGCACCTGGAGGTCGCTGAGGCGCCAGTGGTTGTCCGGGCCCAGGCCGTAGCCCTGGACCATGCAGGGGGCATTGCTGACCACCTCGGCCACGTTGGCATCATCGAGATGGGCCACGATCAGGCCATCTGCCGGCATCAAGGCCACGAACCTGCGGAACGACTCTTTAATGGCCTCCAGATCGGCAAAGATATCGGCGTGATCAAATTCCAGGGAGGTGATGATGGCCACCTGGGGCTGGTAGTGGAGAAATTTTGAGCCTTTGTCAAAAAAGGCGGTGTCGTATTCATCGCCTTCGACCACGAAATCCGGGCCGGAGCCCAGGTGAAAGTTGGCCTTGAACTCCTGGACAATGCCACCGATCAGGCAGGACGGATGGCGTTCAGCCCGGAAAAGACAGGAGACCAGCAACGAGGATGTGGTGGTTTTACCGTGGGTCCCGGCCACCACCAAAGACCTGCGGCCGCTGAGAAAAAAATGTCCCAGGGCCTGGGGCATGGACAGGTAGGGCAGGCCCAGCTCGGCCAGGGCCTGGGCCTCGGGATTGCTCTGTCTGATGACGTTGCCGACGATGACCAGGTCGGGGGGGGGGGTAAGATTGGCGGTAGCGTACCCATTCATCACCGAGATCCCCTGGTCAGAGAGAAAGTCGGACATGGGTGGATAGATCGTTAGATCTGAACCGCTGATCTGGTAGCCGCTGGCCTTCAGCATTCCGGCCATGGCAGCCATGCCGGTGCCACCGATGCCCATGATATGGATATGGCGGATGTTGCTCGGAGCCTGGTTGAGTGCTGGGTCGAGAGAGTTCATTTTTCCCTGACGGTCTCTTTGACGGTGGTGAAAATTTTGGGAAAGCTCTCACTGAAGGTGGTTGGGGTGATCCGGCCCACTTCAATAAATTTGATTGCAATTTCCTTGCTGATCTTGAGCAGTGTTTCTTCGCTGATACCGCTCTCCTGGCTGGGCTTGGTTTCGTTTTTGGTCATGGTGGTCTACCGTGTACAGGTGAAGGGGATTTGGGAAAGGATCGTCGCTGGTGCCGGTCGGGAGGGCGGTTCTGTGGAGCGGGAAGAGACTGGGGCTCAAGGCAGCAGGCCCCCCACCGCCGGAAGAAGGCCAATTCGTCATGGGCGGCAGGGGGCTGTCCCGCTCGAGAATAACGGTCAGGCCATCCCCGTGGATCTTTTTATCTTATCGCAACTGGAGCAGGTTTTCCATGTCAATCTGGTTGGCATAGCTCAACAGTTCGTCGCGACTCATGGCATTGCCCTCAAGGGTAATGAGAAAGAGCTTGTCGGCCATGATATGGATCGTGCCGCTGGTTCCTTCGTGGGTGACGACGGCCCGCTGGCCGTGGATCAGTTCCAGTGTCTTGTTGGCTGTGGTGAAGATTGAGTTGCCAAAGAGCATGATCATGGACTGGAGCATGGGCGAGTCGGTCAAAATGGTGATATTGAGGGAACTGTCGCCGCGGAGGTAGAGACGTTCGGCGCTCAAACCACCGTCAAAAACGGCCCCGCCCAGCGTTTTGCTGATCACCTCACGGGCGGTCCAGCCCTCTTGTGGTTTCGGGAGTGTCTGGCCCAGGGCCTCCCCCTTCTGCTGGCGGATCAGCTTTCCGGCGTAGGCCAGGCTGTCGGCGGCGCCTGAATACTGTTGAGCGGCATATTCTTCCAGTGCCTGGTCAATGGTGTCAAGGACCGGGTCTGACTGCTGGGCGGCTGACAGTGGCAGGGGAAGAAGAAAAAAGAAGAGGAACAGGATACGGGAGGTCTGGGTCAGCATAAGGGCTCCTGGTCTATGGTTTGATCTGCTTGGGCGGTGTGGATACAAGACGTGCATGGCTGCAATACGGTGCACTCTGGCTCATTATCGGCCTTTCCTCAGTGCGGTTGGTCATCCGTTACAGACAGGACTGTCTCTGAGCTTGACTGCTGGAGATCTGCAGACTGGGGGGCAGTCACAGTGGCGTCCGGTGTCTGTCGCAGTTGGGCCAGGATGGTCGCTGCCTGACTGAGGGCCGTTGTGCATAACCGGTCACCAGGACTGGTTTGACTGGTGCGGCCCATGATGGCGCTGACAATGATTTCAGGGTCAAGCTGGTCGCGAGGTGTGGCTGGCAGGAGCAGGCCCTGGTCTTCAGTGTGGCGGATGAGCCCTGCCGTGATCAGTTGCCGGGTGGTCTCCTGGATCAGTCGGGCCGGGCAGTGTGGGCAGCACAACTGCAGGTGGTCAAGGGTCAGGGGCGTCTGTTTCTGGAAGGCCAAATGGACCTGATTGATGATATCGCAGGCCGCGGCCAACTGTCTGGCCGGCGAGGATTTTTCGTGGGTCAGTCGATAGCTCTGCTGCTGCTGGCAGGCATAGGCGATCTGGGCTCCGCTGAGGATAAAGATCCAGCCGAGATAGATCCAGATCAGAAACAGGGGCAGGGTGGCAAAGGAACCATAGATGGCGTTATAATTGGCGACGCCGACCTGGAGGTTGATATAGATGTTCTGGGTCAGATACCAGAGTGAACCGGCAAAGAGCCCCCCGATCAAAGCCGGCAGGGTCTTGACCCGGGTATTGGGAAAAAAGATATAGACCACGGCCAGGGTCAGGGTGATGACCAGAATAGGGACCAGCGTCAGCAGCAGAGTCTGGAGCCAGGCCATGGGCAGGAAATGATCGAGTCTGGCCGAGAGGGTCGGGTTTTTGAGGATGGTACTTGCGGCCAGGCCTATATTGACAGAAAGGGGCATCAGGATCAGCAGGGTCAGGTAGTCGCTGAGTTTGCGCAGGAGTGAACGCCCCCGTGTCACATGCCAGATGGTGTTGATGGCCATTTCAATATTGCTGAAGACCAGGATCACACTGATGAAGATACCGATCACCCCGATGGTGCCCAAGGTGGCGAAGTTGGTGTTGTCAACGTAGTTAAACAGACGGTCGGTGGCTGAACGGAGGTGGTCGGTGAGCTTGACTGTGGCTGTTGTGGGCAGGGATGGTTGCAGTTGAGCCGTGCCCGGGGGTGCTTCGGCCTGCCCGTCGTTGGTCTCAAAGGTTTCGATATAGTTGTAGGTCAGCTGTCGCAGCTGGCCGCCCCCGCCCAAGCCCTTGACCAGGGCGGTGCTCATGGCCAGCATCGGGACCAGAGAGAGCAGGATGACATAGGTCAGGGCGCTGGCGTGCAGAGAGAGGTTATTGCGTTGGAATTCCCGAAGAGTGATCAGGCAGATGCGAACCAGAATGCGCGCCAGAGCCAAAGGGGTGTGGCTATCTGGCCGTTGATCGGCCCATCTCAGCAGGCGGTCGCTGAAACTGGTGGCAGCAGTGTCGGACATGAAGTTGTGCTCCATCGATTGAATTGGCAACCGGATTGCCTGGTGTCCAGTCAAGGCTCAGCTGCCGCATATTGCTTATTGTTTTTTGCGTCTGCTTCGTTGCGGCTTGAGTTACATAGCGCTGCTATGCGCCTGACGACGCGCCTTGCATGCACAAAAAACACCGGCGCAATATTGCGACATTTCACTCCTGACTGGTCTAGCTTGACTGTCTGGCATAGAGCCATGTGTCAAGGACACCAAAGATCGTATCACGTTTGATCGGTTTACTGATGTAATCGTTCATCCCGGCGGCCAGGCATTTTTCACGGTCGCCGGTCATGGCCGAGGCGGTCATGGCGATGATTGGAATTTCACTGTGCCCCTGGGCCCTGAGGTGGCGTACGGCCTCGTAGCCGTCCATGTCGGGCATCCTGATATCGGTCAGGATGATGTCATACAGGGCTGGCTCTTGAGTGAACAGATCCAGGAGTTGCTGTCCGGTCTCGGCCAGGCTGACCCGGTAACCGGCACGGGTAAGCATCATTTCGGCCATCTTGCGGTTGACTGGGTTATCTTTGGCCAGCAGGATGTGGGTCGATTGTTTGAGTCTTTCCCGGATTGAATACTGGGTGATCAGGGAGCGGGTGTGTCCGGTGCTCGGGTCACTTGCCTGCGGCGTGAGCAGGGCGGCCAGGGTCTTGAACAGGATGGAATTGCGGGCCGGTTTGGCAAGAAATCCATTAAATCCGGCCGTGTGACAGCGTGCTGCGGCCTTTTCTGTGGAGTTGGTGTAGACCAGAAGCGGCATGGTCCGGCAGCTCAAGTTTGATTCACGGATTTGCCGGGCCAGATCAGGGGCGGAAAGGGTTGGGAAATTCAGTTCGCAGATGGCCAGATCATAGGGCGTCCCTTTTTCTTCGGCCGCATGAAGGGCGTTCAGAGTCTGGCTGGCATCAGAGAGGCAAGTTGTGACCAGTCCCGCCTCTGTCAGGATTGCCAGCTGGGAGGTGGCGCTGATCGGGTTGGAGTCGATGATCAGGACCCGTTTGTGCTGCAGATTGCCACCTTGGATATCGGGTGCCTGCGCCTGGGTGCAGCGGGCCATGACTGAAGTAAAGTGAAAGGTGCTGCCCTGTCCGGGAGTACTTTCCGCCCAGATCCGACCGTTCATGAGTCCAGCCAGTTTCCGGGCGATGGAGAGGCCCAGCCCGGTGCCGCCGTAATTGCGGGTGGTAGCCTCCTGGGCCTGTTTGTAAGGGTCAAAGATCAGTTCCAGCCGCTCAGGGGGGATGCCGATTCCGCTGTCGCGAACCGAAGTGTGCAGGGTGATGTGGTCCTGGTCTTCGGCGTCGACCGTGATGGTGAGTTCAACCTCGCCCCGGGAGGTGAACTTGATGGCGTTGCCCACCAGATTGATCAGGACCTGTTTGAAGCGAGTCGGATCACCTGTGATTTTGGCCGGCACCTGCGGGTCGATGCGACAGTTGATGGTGAGTTCTGGTACAGGGGGTTTGGGGCGAAGCAGGTCACAGACATCCCGGGCGGTAATCTCAGGGTCAAAATCCATGGCCTCAAGGTGCATCTCGCCGGACTCGATCTTTGAAAAGTCGAGCAGGGAATTGATCAGTTCCAGCAATGACTCGCCACTGGTCTTGATTGCCCGGACGCTGAAGGCCTGCTCCTCATCCAGCTTGCTGGTCATGAGGATCTCGGCGAATCCCAACACCCCATTCATGGGGGTACGGATTTCATGGCTCATGGTGGCCAGGAAGTCGCTTTTGGCCCGGCTGTTGTTTCTGGTCTGGTCCAAATCGTGGCGCAGGTCATGAAGCTTACTGGTCAGCCTGCGCAACTCAATGGTCTGGCTCAGCAGATCAGTGGCCAGGGTGATGATCTGGCAGCGGCTTTGATCCAGTGCCGGATCTGCCACGGCAGAAAAAATCAAGGTCGTGTCCGGCAAGGGCAGGGCGCGACTGTGAAAGGCACCGCAGGTGGTGGTTTGGGTCGGTCGGGACTGGGCTGTGCGACAAAGTTGCTCTTGTAAAACCTTTGTGGGCTGCAACAGCGAAGAGTCGCCGTGTGAATTCCCCTGTTGGTCGATAAGCAGCAGGGGAATCTCCAAAAGAGAGGCGCGCAAAAGGCTGAGGGCTTCCTCTGCGCTTATGGCAGGATGTGTATGGGCCAAAGACTGGCCAAGGGGGCTCATCTCGTCCATTGAAAGTCACTTGAAGCGAAGTGCGTCATTGCTGGTGAAGGGATGGTTTAAGTGGAGGTGTCGGCCATGATTTCTTTCTTGCTGATGGCCTCGGCCTTGACTCGATCCAGGAGTTCAGCCAGGACCGGTTTGATGTTCTCGCGGAGATCACCGGCCACGATGATGAAGAGCAGGTCGTCACCGGGCTGGAACGTTCCAGACAGAGGCTCGATGATGATTTCGAAAATTCCTTTACGCTTCAGGTACTCCTGGCGCAGCTTTTTGATTTTAAGCAGGTCAGGAGTGACTTCCAGGGCGATGACCTGGTTGTGATCCTTGCGTGACCAGTTGCGGACAATGCCATTATGGATCAGGATCATTCCAACGTTGTCGGTAAATCCCGGTTGCTGTTTGAGTTCTGCAATGCGTTTTGAAATGTCCATCTGACTGTACTCCTGAAGGATGATGGGGGAAATCTGATGAATAAGTAATAATTGCCTGGACGGTCACGTACTCAATTTGCTCATATAGAGAGGTGTCTGTCGGCACCTGTGGCGACTGACGGCAAGTTGGCCCTGGGAATCAGAGTCAGGCCTCGGTGCCACGATGTGGACAGGGTGGGTCCGAACACGTCAGGGCGTGCCTCAGTGAGGTTCAGCAAAATTTTTACATGCTCATCAATCTTTGATCAAGGTGGAAAAGAGTGTACTGTATGAGTCCTTATAATTAAATCATAATTTTTTCGTAACTGTTCAACGCCACCCCATCTCCTGCGTCATTGGCCTGTTTACACACGGGTGTATAGCTCACAGGCCTCATTCTCGGATATGAGGCGGCGCTAACCAGTTACAGTTCGTAGGTTCTTTTGTTCTCTCGATCGTAGCTGAATGGTTACATTTTTTCTAACCAGCATGGCTGGGCCAGAATGGCCAGCCACAACCATCCATGAAAGTTTGTTTCTTCGGCATGGCCAATGATAGCCCTTGGTGAATTTTCGGGTAAACTATCAAGCCCAAGACGGAAAGCGGTGCGCTCTGTCCGAGCTGCAACTGTAGGGAAGTGCAGCAGGGCGCGACAGATGTTAGCGGACTCTACCACTCGTCGAGCCCAACCGGAAACAAGGCAGCTGCGTTGGTGCTGGTCAGTCACAGGTTTTTTTTTCGAGTCAAGAGGAGGTGTTCTGGGCAATGTATCAACCTATTCTGGCCGTGTTGGCCTTTGTGCTGTCAAGCGACAGACAACGAACGCTCCTGATCCATCGCAACCGTCGTGAACAGGACCAGCATCTGCACAAGGTCAATGGTCTGGGTGGCAAGGTGGAATTCCATGAAGACATCTATTCATGTCTCTGTCGGGAACTGCGGGAAGAGGCCGGGATCGAATGTGAGCAGGCGGTGCTGCGTGGGACCATCAGCTGGCCTGGGTTTGGCCCGGCCGGGGAGGATTGGTTCGGATTTATTTTCCGGGTGGACCGGTTTAGCGGTGATCCTTTGTCGGTCAATGAAGAGGGTGAACTGGTCTGGCACGACCTTGATGAACTGCCCACCCTGCCCATGTGGGAGGGAGATCGTTTTTTTCTGCCCCTGGTCTTTGATGATAATCCGCTCCAGTTTCATGGTCATATGGTCTATGGCGAAGAAGGCCCGCCAATCTGGACGAGTACCCGGCCCTGACAGTCTGGCACGCCCCATCGGGCAGCAGTCTCTTGCCGGGTTTTTGCGCCAGAGATGTGTCTGAATGATAACCAGCTGTTTCCCTGGTATTCTTTATGTTGATGCTGTTTTTTGCAAAGGTGCTGGGTGGTTGTGTGCTTTGAGGGAGCTTCTTTTCTCCACTTGTGGCGCTTGGGTTATTCCTTGCGGAGAAGAGGCGTCAGCTGTATATAGGAGAGAGGAAAAAGACTGGTTCGGTGAGCTCGCTGCCGGCCGGAGAATTGATATGAAAATATGAAATATGCCGAAAAAGGAGTGTGAAAGAGATGAGTCGGATCACTGAGATGGAGCGTCTTGAGCTGTTTGTTGCCAATTTGCTGGAAAAATATAATACACTGCTGGCCGAGAAAAACAATCTGGTCGAGTTGCTTGCTGAGCGAGATTTCACCATTGAGTCGTTGGAATCTGATCTGGCTTCCATGAGTGATGAACGGGGTGAGATCTCCACTCGGGTGAATGGTTTGCTGGGCAAGATTGAGGCCTGGGAAGAAGAGGTCGGTGTTGCGGCGCCTGTTGCAAAGGGTGGTGCGTCTGACAAGGGCGGGATCCAGGGGAATCTGTTTTCCGTCGACTCTCAGGACAGTTCTGCTGCCGAGTAGGATGTTTTCGTGGTGGGGGTCTCTGGTCTGATCCGACCTGAAAAAAGGAGGAGATGACGATTTGGAACGGCTTGTCCGCTTTGAACTGCTTGGGCAGGAGTACAGCTTCTTTACCGGTGCCCCGGAGGAGGAGGTTGATGAGGTCATTGGTCTGGTCAAGGGTCTGGTCGGTGAAAACGCCTCTGGCCCCCAGGGATCGATGGCCGTGGGGAAGTTGGCTGTCCTTGCCAGTTTGAATATGGCCTCCCGTTATGTTGAGCTCAATCGTAAATTTGATCAATATCGAGAAGATATGGATCAGCGCCTCAACCTTCTCTGCGAAGAGATTGGTCGAGTGGCTTCCGTTGAAAAAGAAGAAGAATGCGGATAATTTACTTTTGTTTGTCTTCAGATCGGATATACTCAATGTAGAGACATTGCTTGTTGTCTGAACTCCTGCTCAGGAGATCAGGCCAGGCGTGCTGGAATTTTTGTTGTTTCATGTTGTGATGTTGTTTGGGAGAAAATCTGATAAGTCTCTTGTTGGAGAATGTTTTTCCCCTGTCCTGTTGGTGATCGACAGCGTGTTGAGCCAACTCTCACAAAAAGGGCATCTCCACTTTCTCTAGAAGGAGAATCGCATGCGAATTTCCAGACGGGGATATGAGTTTTGCCCACCTATTACATAGGTTTAATCATTCTGACGACACGGCAGGGTGGGGGATTTTGAGTCGTACTGAGTCGTACTGAGTCGTACTGAGACAAACTGACTTATTGTCATTTTTATATATCTGGCTCCTGGCCATTGCTGACTTTTCTTCCGGAACTGTCAAGGACCGTGAGAAACGGTTGGGGATGCAAAGGGGCTGAACACAAAGATCTGATCACTGTACAGGCTGTTTGGGTGGTGAACCGGATCACGAATTGAAGGAAGCAGAAACTGCTTGAGTAACCTGTCGGCTGGCGACTTTGTTTGAGTTCTGGCCGTTTATATATAAAAACAGATGGGTCTTTCAGGGCCTGGCTGTTGGGTGCTTCTCTATGAACGCAGCAATGTCGCGGCTAAGTTAGTTTTTCTGTTTGTCAGGGAGCAGTCCGGTGTTGTCCGGTCCTCTGACTAAATGGATATCCCGCCCCTTTCCTTCCTCGTTTCGTCTCCGGTTGTTGAGCTGTTTTTCTTCACGCTCTGTCTGCCCATCTGCCCGTGACAGTGTTACCCCAGCGAGGTGGGTGCCTATGGAACAATACTCTCAATTAATTTATTTCCTTTTGCCGGGTCTGATAGCCGGTCTGGTTGTGGGCTTTCTGTTGCGTAAACGTCTTGTTGAAGGACATCGCGCCAACATTGAAAAGCAGGCCAGGCAGTTGATCGAAACGGCTCTGGTGGAGTCGGAGCAGATCAAAAAAGAGGCCCTTCTTCAGAGCAAGGACCAGGCTTATCAGTTCATGCAGGAGGCCAAGGAAGAGATCCGTCTTGAGCAGGTGGAGCTGAAAGATCACTGGCGTGAACTCAACAAAAAAAAGGAGCAGCAGAGACAGGAATATCTCGAGCTCGAGACACGTCAGGAGAAGCTGGGGCGACGCGATGTCATTCTGAAAAAACAGGAAGATGTCCTGGTTGTCAAATTGGCGGAAATTGAACAGCTGACAACCCAGAGGCGCAATGAACTGGAACGGTTGGCCGGACTGAGTCAGGAAGAGGCCAAAAAACAGCTGATGGAATCATTGGAGAGCGAGGCCCGGATGAATGCGGCCAAGACTTTGGCTCGTATCGAAAACGAGATGAAAATGCAGGCCGACCGCAAGGGGAAAAATATCCTGGCTCTGGCCATTTCCCGTTATGCCGGCGACTATGTGGCCGACAAGACCGTGTCGACCGTCCCCCTGCCCAATGATGAGATGAAGGGCCGGATCATCGGTCGTGAAGGTCGGAATATTCGTGCGATCGAAGCGGCAACCGGGATTGATATTATCATTGATGATACGCCCGAGGCCGTGATTCTTTCCGGTTTTAATCCTGTGCGGCGCGAAGTCGCCAGACTGTCGCTGATCCAGCTGATCAGTGATGGTCGTATCCATCCGGCGCGGATTGAGGAAGTGGTCGGCAAGGTGACCAAGGAGTTGGAGGTCGTCATGCGCGAGGCCGGTGAGCAGGCTACCTTTGATGTGGGTGCGCACGGGGTTCATGTGGAGTTGATCAACCTCCTGGGGCGTCTCAAGTATCGGACCAGTTATGGCCAGAATGTCCTCCAGCATTCGCTTGAGGTGGCCTTCCTCTGCGGGATTATGGCCGCCGAGTTAGGGATCGATGTCAAGATGGCCAAACGGGCCGGTCTGCTCCATGATATAGGCAAGGCCGTGGATCATGAGGTCGAGGGGTCGCATGCGGTCATTGGTCGTGATCTGGCCAAACGCTATGGTGAGCCGGAAGAAGTGGTCTATGCCATTGGTGCACATCATGAGGACCAGCCGCCCAAGAGCGTTCTGGACGTCCTGGTTCAGGCCGCCGATGCCCTGTCCGGGGCGCGGCCCGGTGCCCGTAAGGAGATGCTGCAGACCTATGTCAAGCGCCTTGAAGACCTCGAACAGATTGCCACGGCCTTTGAGGGAGTGGAAAAATCCTATGCCATTCAGGCCGGCCGTGATCTGCGGATCATAGTCGATTCCAACAAGGTCAAGGATGAGGATACGGTCCTCTTGAGCCAGGCCATTGCCAAGGGGATTGAGGAGAAGCTCACCTATCCCGGCCAGATTCGGGTCACGGTGATCCGGGAGACCCGAGCGGTGGAATACGCCAGATAAGGGTGTTTGTCCCAGGGGTGGCGGGCCTGAGTGCTTTCTGGCCGGGTTATTCGTGTTGCTCCAGGTCAAGAGCGGGAGGGTGCCTGTGAAATTGGGTTGTTTTGGGTTCAGGGTCAGGTCATGATGTGGAGCGTACAGCGGCTGTGTCATGGTGGAAGATTCATGCATGAGCAGGCGATGGGCCGCGAAGATCAGTTTTTATGGCTGGTTGCAGGCCCAGAGAGAGTCGGAGACGAGTAATGGCGAGCATTGATGAGCAGATTGCCCTGATTGAGCGGGGCTGTGTAGAGTGTATAGCCCGGGAGGAGCTGGTTCACAAACTGCAGCGGTCCGAGGAGACCGGAGTTCCGTTGCGGATCAAGGCCGGATTTGATCCCACGGCCCCTGATCTCCACTTGGGTCACACCGTCCTTTTGCAGAAGCTCAAACATTTTCAGGACCTGGGACATGATATCTATTTTCTGATCGGGGATTTTACCGGCATGATCGGTGACCCCACTGGCAAGTCAGAAACCCGTAAGGCCCTGACTCGTGAAGATGTGGCCCGAAATGCCGAAAGTTACAAGGAGCAGGTCTTCAAGATCCTCGACCCTGAGCGCACCAGGGTCGTCTTCAACAGTGAATGGTTGGGGGCCCTGGACTCCTTTGCCATGATTCGTCTGGCATCGGAACTGACCGTGGCCCGGATGCTCGAACGTGAAGACTTCAAGGTTCGCTTTCGCGAGGGAAACCCGATCTCAATCCATGAATTTCTTTATCCCTTGATTCAGGGCTATGACTCGGTTGCCCTGAAGGCCGATGTGGAGCTCGGGGGGACCGATCAACTGTTCAATCTTCTCATGGGGCGTGATCTCCAGCGGTCGCGAGGTCAGGAGCCGCAGGTGGTCCTGACTCTGCCCCTGCTCGAGGGCCTGGACGGGGTAAACAAGATGAGCAAGTCTCTGGGTAATTATATTGGGATTACCGAGAGCGCCAATGATATCTATGGCAAGCTGCTGTCGGTGTCCGATACTCTCATGTTCCGCTATTTTGATCTGCTCAGTGACCTGAGCGGTGAAGAGATCCAGAAGCTGCGTAACGGCATGGAGAGCGGAGAGATGCATCCCAAGGTGATCAAACAGCAGTTGGCCCGTGAGTTGACGGCCCGTTTCTGGTCTGCAGAGGAGGCCGAACGCGCCGAGCAAAACTTTGACCAGGTCTTTAAGAAGGGTGGTCTGCCGGATGATCTGGCGGAAATGACCATGCAGGCGACAGATCCTGTCTGGTTGCCCCAGTTGCTGGTGGATGCCGGGCTGGTCACGTCCACATCAGAAGGCCGGCGGATGATCAAGCAGAACGCCGTCTCAGTGGATGGTGAGAAGGTTGTGGACATGGGAGCCATGATTGATCCACAGGGCGAGGTCTTGCTCAAGGTTGGCAAGCTTCGCTATTGCCGGGTCCAGTTTGTCAAACCTTGACGGGTGACCTGTTGAAGAGCAGGAGAAGAACTTGACTGGGCAGGCTGTTACGGCTGTGGGAGAGGTGTGGAGGTTGCGAGCAGTGGTCCAAGTTGATCGACTGAACAATCTGTCTGTTCTCTGATTTGCGGGATGCGAGATGCAGAAAGGCCTGGTTGTCGAAAACGACAACCAGGCCTTTCTGCGTGTATGGGGATGAAAGCTGCGTAAGGCCAGACAGGAGGACGTTGGTCGTGCTCAGTTGGCCAAGGCGTGGCGTTCTTGTTTGGCGCACATGGGGCAGACACCAGTGAATTCGATGTGGTGGCTGAATATCTGGTAATGGCTGGCATCGGCTGCCGCATCATTGATCTCTGATTGAAAGTCCATGTCGATATCGTTGACGCGCCCGCATTCAAGACAGCGGATATGGTAATGCGGGGTCGTGGTCGCATCGAAGCGTTTCTGGGTCCCGCCCACCTCGATTTTGAGGATCATTCCAGATTCGGCCATCAGGTCAAGATTGCGGTAGACCGTGCCCAGGCCGATTCGGGGTAGCCGCCTGCGGACCATGTCATAGACTTCATTGGCAGTGGGATGTGAGGTAACCTTGGCCAGCTCTTCAAGGATGACCTGACGCTGGGTGGTGATTCTCATGTTCGTGGATGTTTCCATGCTGGCTACCTGTTGATTTTAATATTAAGAACCTTTGATGAGTATCATTCAATCTTAATCCCAACGTATCCCTAACTTTTGAGGAAATCAAGAGAAAAAGTGCGCAGAACCTGTCAGGATTTCCCTGACATTGGTATTTGAGGTGACTTTTCATGGCCTTCTTTGCCAAGAAATGGATTGAAATAGCCGAGGCGTAAAGATGGGAAAAGTTCTCTAAGTCGGGACAGCCAGGGACGCATGCCCATAGGCCTTTCCGTCGTTTTGAACTTGATTCCCTCCAGATACCATTCCGGGTCCATGTTCAGGTTGCGGAGTTGGATCAGGTCGGGGTTGCAGGTGGCGATCAGGTCACAGAGTGACTGAAATTCCTGCGGGGAATCTGTGACCCCCGGGAGGATAAAGTAATTGAGAGAGACAAAGCCACCGGCCCCTTTCATGACCTTGATCGACTCCTTGACATCGGCAAAACTGTAGTCGCTGGGCCGGTAATAGTTCTGGTAATATTCTTCCTGGCAGGAGTTGAGGCTGACCCGCAGGCTGTTGAGCCCGGCTGCAGCCAGGCGGGCGACCTTGTCCGGGTGACTGGAGTTGGAGTTGAGATTGATGGTCCCGTTTTGAGTCTTGCTCCGGATCAGGAGGATGGCTTTTTCAATAACCTCGGCCTGGAGCAGGGGTTCACCCTCGCAGCCTTGACCGAAGCTGACAATGGGCCGTTCAGCGTTCTCCAGATGCGGGATGGCAATTTCGGCTAGTTCCTGGGGGCTGGGGACAAAACGAATCCGGTCCTGGGTTGAGGGACAGCAGCCGGAAGGTTGGAGTGAGATACAGCCCAGACAGCGGGCATTGCAGGTCGGCGAGGTGGGCAGGGGGGCCTCCCAGCGGCCGAGAAAATAGTTGCGGGCAGCTGGGCAACCATAGGTCAGGCAGCATTTTCCCAAATGCTGGATCAGGCGGTTCCGTTTGTATTTTACCAGTTGCTTGCGGGTTTTTTTGGTGATCTGGGCTTGGCTGAACTGGTTGCTGTCCTGGCGCGGGTCCGGATCACTGCGAAAGGCCGTGGCCCAGAAACGGTTGTCGTGCCAGCCCACCGCCGTGTAGGCAAAGAGGGGCAGGCGTGGGGCCTCGGGGCCTGATGTCTGGTAGGGGCTGGTATAGATTGCGGTATGGGCCGGAGACATGAAGGCGGCCACCGCCTGGAGAGGCTGCTCGGGTTGATAGGGGTTGGTTGCCAGCAGCAATGGTTCGCCGCTTTCCGGATCACAGCCCACCGGGAGTCGGCTGGGGAGGACAAAGAGTTCACTTCCCTCGGGCAAAGGAATGAAATCCTCGCGCTGGGGTTGAACAAAGGACCCGGCGCTCATGCCGGCGGCCTTGAGGCCAGGGAAATCGATTATTTTACCACTGGGATCGGCAAAGAGCAGGACTGGGAGTTCGTCCGGATGACTCACTGCGGACGCAGGACTTTGAAAACTGAATCAGTGGCCAGGTAAATCTCGAGATCTTCGCCAAAGATATCGAGGATGGCCGGATGGTTGATCAGGTCTTCGATGATGTACTGAGTCAGATACAGGGTGACGATATTGGCGTCCTGCACCAGAGTACGGATTGGGGCTACCTTGAGCTGGACATCAAATTCTTCAAGGGAACTGAGCTGATTCAGCTGGTTGACAAAGGCCTCGCGCAGGTCGAGCACCGAGGTGGTCTCGACCAGTTCGCGATCGATCAGGCGTTGAACGAGCTTGGAAACGAGTTCGTCGGCGTTTTCTCGCGCCTTTTTCATCATGAAACGCCTTTCCTGTTCCCGCTTGCGGTCAATGGAGCGAATGGTCTTGTCTGTGGCGTTGTTGGGGCTGATATGCATTTTGGCCATGGTTCTCTCCAGGTGGAGTTGTGCCGGGAAAAGGCTGAGCTGTCAAGCGGCTGCAGATAAAATATTGGTGTCGGAGTTTACTGCATCCGTTGTGATCTTCCAATCAAAATCTGGCTGAATTCTTGAGGAACACATTATTGACAAACAGCTGACTACGGCCAGGATGAGAAGGTGAAAGGTTTTGTTGAAGAGGAAGAGAGAGTTTTTATGAGCCAGACTCAACCAGATGATGTGCCGAACGAACGGAATGTCGAATAAAAGGTGCTTTGAGTGGATGGAACGTCGAACGGGTCAGCACGGAAAAGAACCAAAGCGACCCCAACGGTTACGACGTCCTCAGTTATTGTCTGTTGCTGTCATAGCAGCTGCTGTGTCGGAGCATGATTTTTTCCTGTTCTCGGGGCAGCGAAAGCCGATAGCGTTGGAGGTATTCGGCAGTCATCCGGTGCGTGTTGAAGATCGGGATGTTCAGGGCCAGATTCATGGCCGCCTTGTCGAGAAACAGTTCAGGGGATGAGCCGGTATAAAAGCCTGCCAGAATTTCCGGGAGCAGCTGATAGAAGGCCGCCGAGTCTTCCTTGTAGAGCAGGGTCGAGGGGTCTTCACTGAGGCAGGCCTCTTCCACTGGTCCTTCATGGCCGAATTTCCAGCCCGTGGCCCCCTCATGATAGCCTTCAACCCACCATCCATCCATGATTGAGATATTGGGCACTCCGTTCAAGGCCGCTTTCATGCCGCTGGTCCCCGAGGCCTCGAGAGGGCGTTTTGGACTGTTCAGCCAGGCATGGACGCCCGCCACCATGATCTTGGCCAGTTTCATGTCGTAATTGGGGATAAAAATCAGATTGGCCAGTCCCCGACTCTTGCGGTAGAGTTCCTCCTGGCTGTCAAGGATCATTTTGATCAGGGTCTTGCCGGGCTCATCGGCTGGATGGGCCTTGCCGGCAAAGAGAAAATTGACCGGCCAGTTATTTTCGATCAGGATTTCACAGAGGGTGTCCATGTCATCAAAGATCAGGTCAGCCCGTTTGTAAGTGGAAAAACGGCGGGCAAAGCCGATGGTAAAAGTATCCGGAGTCAGCCGGTTGTGCGTGTCGATCAGTGAGGAGTAGAAATTCGGCGGGTCGATCCAGGTCTTTTGTCGTTGGTTGCGGTGCTCCATCAGCATCTGGTTGACCAGGTGGTAGAGGCGGGAGGTGTCGTCCTGCCAGGCCTGGAGCAGGCGATTGCGAAAGCGGGGCTGGTCCTTGAGTTGTTCGCTTTGGCGCATGACGCCAGGGTCATGTCGCCAGTTGCGGAGTTCCTCGAAATCGTCAAAAACCCGGGCCCGGTTGTTGCTGATCCAGGTCGGATGGTGGACGCCGTTGGTGATGGCGCTGATCTTGTGGGCAAATTGAGGAAATTGTTTGCGGGTCACGTCACGGTGCAGACGGCTGACGCTGTTGGTGGCCCGGTTGACCTGCATGGCCAGGGTGGTGAAATTGTAGCTGTGCGGGCTGTCGTCATCGCGGGCCAGAAGGTTCAGCAGGTGCTGGCAGGATGAGCGGCTGATTCCGGCATACATCCCCTTGTCAAAGCGATCATGGCCTGCTTTGACCGGGGTGTGGATGGTGTAAACCACATGCTGGGCCACCCGGTCGGCTGCGGCCAGAATCTGCTGGTCGGTGGCTGAGGTCAGAGACTGACCGTTCAACTCCTGGCGCAACTCCTGGCTGATGAGTTGCAGGACTACGCTGACCCCGTGCTGTTCGTTGAGGTGAATGGTCTTGGCGGTGAGGCCCAGGGTGTCAAGCAAGGGGAGGATTCCTGTGCCCAGCATCCGTCGTTGGACGGCCTTGATGATCGTTGATTCGGCATTGTAGAGCTGCCGCGCTGCTTTTTTGATCAGTTCGGGTGAGCCTGGCAGATGAAAATCGAGGAGGAATTCCGGGACAAAAAAATCCAGCTGCTGGCTGATCTCCATCTTCATCCACACCTGGGCCTGGGCCAGGCTGTCCTGATTGTGTTCGTTGATAAAGGGGACATCGATGGTGAGGGGCTGGTCGGGATGGTCCGGGTCCTGGAGCAGGTAAAGACCGTGAGTTTTCTCGGGCTTCCAGGAAACCTGTTGTGATATTTGGCCGAGCAGTGAGTCGACATACTGGGAAAAATAGCCGTGCCGATAAAAAAGGCTGACTGCGGCTACCGGGATATGACAGTCTGCAAAACTCTTCAGGGTATCCCCGGCCAGGACGCCGAGTCCTCCGCTGTAGTTGGGTATTTTTTCCGGCCCCTTGCGCAGTTTTTCAATGAATGAAAGCAGTTGGGGGTCTGATATGTCAGCCACAGGGAGATCGCCCAGCAGATCCTTGACCGGATTGCAGACATCAGGATCAGCGCCGATCTCCATGCTGATATAGGCAACTGAATTCCCGTTTTCATGGGTGAGCTGCCCCCAGACCTGGTCAAGGACAGCCTGGGAAACTCCGAAAAAGGTGCCAAAGGGATTGCTGCTGATCAGTTCCTGCGGTTCGATGCGAGGACTGTTGCTGTCTTTATAGAGAGTATGCATGATACCTGTCTGTGGCAAAGTTGTCGAAAAGATGATTTTGAATGAAATTCAGCCCTGTTTTATCCGGGACGTGTCCCGGGTTTATTTGTCTTGGGTCATGGCTGTTATAAATCATCTGTCTGATCTGATGGTGTTTTGTCTGTTTTGTCAGGGTACTGTGTGACATGATTGGTTTCATGTCCATTCTCTCTGTATATTAGAGAAAGAGGATTGCCTTTTACAAGCAAAATCAGGTCGCTTGTGCAAAATAGTGAATAGTATTTGTCATCCGTCGTGTTTGTTTGTATATCATACACCCTATGATGGTGTTGAATCTTGTCATAGTGACCGACCCGTCGATGGTCGGATGAGTTCTATAACTCTGAACCATAATTCGTACGAAAAAGGAGAATTGATATGTTGAAACGTATGTTGTGTGCCGGCCTTTTCTGTGCCGTGTTGACTTTTTCTGCACCGATCATCACTGATGTTCAGGCTGCCGAAACCAAGATCGGGGTCATGAATATCCAGAAGGTACTGTTGGAATCCACGGCAGGCAAAGAAGCCAAAGAGGCCTTTGAAAAGAAGGCCCAGGAACTTCAGGCCAAGTTTCAGATTGAAGAAGATGAGTTGATGGCCCTGCAGCAGGATATTGAGAAAAAAAGTTCGGTCTGGAGCAAGGAAACCAAGGATGAGAAGGTCCGTGAGTATCAGCGCAAGGGGCGTGATCTCCAGGCCAAGACCGAGGATGCCCGGGGTGAGTTGAAACAGCTGCAGGACCGTGAACTGGAGCCTATCCTGAAGAGCCTGCAGACGGTGGTTGAAACCTATGCCAAGAAGGAAGGATACACCGCAATTCTTGATTCCAAGGCCGGTGTCCTGTTCTTTGATGACAAGATCGACCTGAGCGATAAAATGATTCAAGAACTCAACAAACAGACCAAAAAATAAGGTAACTGTTCAGCGGCACACCATTTTCGCCCATTCTGACCTTCTCACATACACAAGTATGCTTCAAAGTCCAGAATGGACGAACCTGGCGCACCGATGACCAGTTACATTTCCCGATTTATGGCTATTCCCGGGCATTACGGTGAATAGTTACAAAATAAGAAGTTCAAGGCCGGTCTCTGGCCTGTCATAGGGGGAGAACAAACGATGCCGGAGGGTGTAATCCCACGGCATCGTTTTTGTTTGTACCCTTCATTCTGGAACAGTTGCAATGTCGTTACAACCTTTGGAATTTGTCAGGCTGACGCCCATGACCAACTGTGGCCAGTGTGGCTATGCGGCCTGTCTGGCCTTTGCGGCGGCCGTGACCAAGGGCGGGGAAGACCCGGGCAAGTGTCCCCATATTGATCCGGCTCAATTGGCGGGTCAGCTATCTTCCGCGGATTCGGGTGAGAGGGGCGGCCTGGAGCGGGTGGATCAACTCTTGCAACAAAAAGATCTGGCCCTGGTGGAGTGCCTTCGTGCCAAGGCGGCACGGCTTGATTTCAAGGCCGTGGCAAACCCTCTGGGGTGTGTCTGGTTGGGCCCAGATCGCGATGCCCTGGGCTTTCGTTGTCTGGGGCGTGATGTGGTTCTGGCCCATCTGCGGGTCGAGCTTGACGGCACCCCGGCCGAAGACCCGCGCGATCAGATCCTGCTCTATAATTATGTTCACTTTGGGGGTGGCAGCGGTGTGCCGGGGCCGTGGGTTGGGATGGAGTCTCTGCCCAATTCGATTGCCAAGATCAGGACGCTTAAGGTTTACAGCGAAGACCGGATTGCGGCCGGGTTCAGTGGTCAGGTGGAGGCCCTGCAGCGCGCAGCGGCAGCCATTGACGGTGTGGTTGATGAGAGCATGGCCGGAAGTTGCAGTGTGGCCTTGCAGATCCCTGTGCTGCCGCGTCTGATTCTCCTGGTGATTTTCTGGGACGCGGAATTGGACGATGGCTTTCCTGCCCGCTGTAAGATTCTTTTTGCCCAGAATGTCCTGGACGTTCTTGATATTGAATCGCTGGTCTTTGCCTCTGAGCGAACGGCCGAGCGTTTAATGGAGTGTGCCTGAATGACAACACATTTGCAGGAAGTGGCTAGACATCTGGCCGGAAGTAGGATTCTGGTGATCGGTGATATTATCGTCGACCATTTTATCTGGGGCAGTGTCAGTCGGATCTCGCCTGAGGCCCCGGTACCGGTGGTCAATGTCAACCGGGAAGAGCTGCTCCTGGGTGGTGGGGCCAATGTCCTCCACAATATCTATGCCCTGGGGGGCGAGGCCCTGTTGTGTGGGATTGTCGGGGCGGATGAGATGGGCGGACGGCTCCGGGAGCTCATGGCTGATCTGGGTACTTCTGATTGCGGACTGGTTGTTGTCGACCGTCCGACTACGGTCAAGGCTCGAGTGGTGGCGCAGGGCCAGCAGATCGTTCGTTTTGATCGGGAACAGGTCGGTGATCCAGGGCCTGAAGTGGTTGCGGCCCTGATGCGTTGTGTGGCAGAGCAGCTGGCCACGGTTGATGCGGTGGTCGTCTCCGATTATTATAAGGGGGTTGTCAGTCAGGCCCTTATGGAGCAGCTGCTTGACCTTGTGCACCGGGTTTCCCGGGAAAGCGGGCGCCGGATTCCAGTGGTGGTTGACCCCAAACCCCAGGAGCCGGAGCGTTTTGCCGGGGCCACTGTGATGACCCCTAATCATCTGGAGGCAGAACGGATGGCGGGGATGACCATTCGCACAGGAGAGGAACTGGCCCGGGCCGCCCAACTGCTGTGTGAGCGTTTTTCCTGTGAGGCGGTTCTGGTCACTCGGGGTGAGGCCGGAATGGCCCTGCTTGAGTCTGGGACCAAGATGGTTACGATTCCGACCTTGGCCCGTGAGGTCTTTGATGTGACCGGAGCCGGCGATACCGTGGTGGCTGTCCTGGCCCTGGCCCTGGCCTCCGGGGCCTCGCTTATTGATGCGGCCTCTCTTGCCAATGTTGCGGCAGGAATTGTGGTCGGCAAGGTGGGCACGGCCACGGTGAATATGGAAGAATTGCTGGTTGAACTGCAGCATGAAGGAGAGAAATGATGGCCAGTGTGATGAGCATGACCGGTTTTGGCCGGGGTGAGGCCGAGAGTGACGGCAGGACCTGGCAGGCGGAACTGCGCTGTGTCAATAACCGTCATCTTGATGTGAATATCAAGCTGCCTCGCGGCTATGGGATGCTTGAAGAACGGTTGAGAAAGAAGGTCGCGGTCCTGCATCAGCGGGGGCGGGTCGATCTGCTGCTGACCGTGAGTGGGGATTTTTCCGATCTGATGACCGTTCGGGTAAACAGCCGACTGGCCGGCAACTATCACGCAGGTCTGCTGACCCTGGCCCGGGAACTTGGAATGGAGGAACGGCCCAGTCTGCGCGATCTGGCCGCCTATCCAGATGTCTTGGTCCTGGAACAGCAGAGTGAAGATGAAGAGGTGGCCTTCTTGTTGGCAGGCCAGGCCCTGGACCGGGCCCTGGCCGATTGTCAGGAGATGCGAACTCGCGAGGGTAAGGCCATGGCCGTGGATCTTACAGCCCGGCTGGATCATTTTACGGCGGTGGTGGAGCAGATTGAGGCGGCTATCCCCATTCTTCTTCAGGAACGGCAGCAGGGGCTGGCAGAACGTCTAGTCAAACTTCTGGACCGGATTCAGCTGGATGAGCAGCGTCTGGCGCAGGAAGTGGCAATCTTGGCCGACAAGACCGACGTCACCGAAGAGATCGTTCGCCTGCGCAGCCATCTCGAACAGTTTCGTGCCTTTTTAGCTGCGCCTGAGCCTGTGGGGCGTAAGCTGGATTTTCTCCTCCAGGAGTTTCTGCGGGAGGTCAATACCATGGCCTCCAAGATTAACGATGCGACGATTGCCCATCTCACCGTTGATCTGAAGGGGGAGCTGGAGAAGATGCGCGAGCAGGTCCAAAATATTGAATAAGAGACCGGCCAGTTTCTTCTCTGGCTGGATTGCGTCCAGATTTTGAGTTTTCTTGAACTGTGCTGATTGAGTCAGGCAGGAGAGACAACGTTGCGCTGTCCCGAGAATATTTGGGCTCTGGCAAGGCCCAAGATGGTCTGAAGAGGTGGTGAGAGAGAGTATGAAACTGATCAATATTGGTTTTGGCAATACGGTGATGGCTGAAAAAATTGTGGCCGTGATCAATACCGGTTCGTCGCCGGCCCGGAAACTCAAGGAGAGTGCCAAACAGGCCGGGCAGCTCATTGATGTGACCGAGGGCCGCCGGACTCGGTCGATCCTGGTCATGGACTCGAATCACGTGGTTCTCTCTTCTGTCCAGCCCGAGACCATCAGCCAGCGTCTGGGCGCATTGCGCATCGAGACTCAGCTGGCCGAGATCGAACAGCTGAAGAAATCGGAACAGAGCAGAAAAAAGGGGGGGCAGTGATGGCCCAAGGACGCCTTTTTATCTTTTCCGCCCCGTCAGGAGCCGGTAAAACCACCTTGCTCAAACGGGTTATGGCCGAGCTTGACAATCTGGCCTTTTCTGTCTCTCATACCACCCGCGCCCCACGGGCCGGTGAGGTTGATGGTGTGGATTATCACTTTGTCAGTCAGGAGCGTTTTGCGGCCATGCGTGATCAGGGGGCCTTTCTGGAGTGGGCCGAGGTCCATGGCAACTTCTACGGGACCAGCCGGGAGGCGGTACTGGCACAGTTGGCGCAGGGAGTGGACGTGATTTTGGACATTGATGTCCAAGGTGCGGCGATTGTCCGGGCCTCTCAGCTGATTGATGGGGCCTTTGTCTTTATCAGTCCACCGTCTCTGGCCGAACTCGAACGCCGTTTGCGGGGCCGTAAGACAGACAGCGACGAGACCATTGGTCTGCGCCTGCGCAATGCCGCAAAAGAAATGCGGGCGGCGGTGGAGTATGATTATCTGCTGCTCAATGATCAGCTGGAGGAGGCCGTCACGGTCCTGAAGGCTGTGGTTCTGGCCGAAAGGAGTCGGGCGCATCGCCTGCCTTCGGGCCAGCCTATTGTACTGGAGGGACTGTGAAAACAAAGAGACCAGCACCAAAACGATCGGGAGAACAGACAGGTGCAGGTAGAGCCAGGAGAGATGGCAATTTGTCCGCCAGCACCAAGAGGGAAGCGCCCTCACGGTCCGGGTCGAAAAAAGTTGAAAAAAATAGCCCGGTCACCCGAACCCGGCGGCCTGAGACGGTCAGGGCAGGAGAGGCCCAGGTTATCGGTCTCAAGGGCAGTGGTCCATCAGGCAGCAGTCGGCCCAAAGGCACTGGTGGCCAGGACCGGTTGATTCGCCTCAGTGATGACTTGCTCTGGGGCGTTCATCCGGTGCTTGAGGTCTTGAAGCAGGGAGGCGAACGGATTGCTGAGATCATTCTGGTCAAGGATCATCATGGTGGCAAGCGGGAGGAGTTAATCGAGCTGGCCAAAGAGCAGGGTGTCAGGCTGACCTTTGTCTCCGGTTTGAAGCTGACCGGTCCGGAGGCATCGGAGGCCCGACATCAGGGGGTTGTGGCCCGGGTCAATCAGACCGAACTCCTGGAGTTTGATGAGTTGCTCGGCCGTCTCAGGGAGCAGGTGGCAGCCGGGGAAAAACCGCGCCTTATTGCCCTGGATTGTCTCCAGGATCCGCACAATCTGGGGGCGATCATTCGTTCGGCGCATGCCTCGGGCATGGCCGCGGTGCTGGTGACCCGGGAGCGTTCGGCTCCGTTGGGCGGGACAGCCGCCAAATCAGCGGCCGGGGCCATGGCCCACATGGATATCTGTCAGGTGACCAATCTGGCTGAGAGCCTTCAACGCTTACAGGATGCCGGTCTCTGGGTTTTTGGCGCGGTCAAGGACGAGACGGCAGCGTCTCTCTATCAGACTGACTTTGACCTGCCCCTGTGTCTGGTGGTCGGTGGTGAGGGTCCTGGAATCAGGCCCCTGGTTCAGCGCCGTTGTGATGTTTTGATCTCAATCCCGATGCTGGGTGATCTCGATTCTCTCAACAGTTCCGTGGCCGCCGGAGTGATCATGTTCGAGATCATGCGCCGGCATCTCCCTGTCTGAGTTTTACTTCTTCATTGATATCGGGTCGTCTTGTGACCAAGGCGACGACATGAAAAAGCATCCATTCCTTGGGGCCTGTAAATAAATAACTTGGCTGATATTACGCTTGGTTTTGGGCCAGATTTGGGTGCGGCGATTGAATAAAACCGCAGATGTAGCAGGGCTACGTTGAGGATTTTGTGATTGAGCCGCATTCAAAGATGACCCGAAAGTAAGATGTAAGATTGACCAGGTTATTTATTTACAGGCCCTTAGTGAGCCGGGATGGATGCTTTTTGAGTCAGGGGCACCTTGCAGGACGTCCCTTGTTTTTTTTGTGTGCTTAAGGCGAACGACAACGCCGACTTATTTCCGTTTCTCTTTGAGGCTTGCCCCGAGCAGGTCTCCCAGGGTGCCCATCGATTTCGGGGTCTGGTGCTGGACGGGCTCACGTGGCGCCTGTCCCCCGGGTGCTGGTTTGGGAGTTGTTTCGGCCTCAACCGCTGCCTGATCGGCCAGGCTCAGGCGGATATTCCTCTTCTCAAGATCAATCTCATCCACCTGGACTTCCAGGTCCTGCCCTTCCTCCAAGACTTCACGCGGGTGGTTGATTCGGCGTCCCTGGCCGAGTTTGGAGATATGGACCAGGCCGTCAATGCCCGGGACAAGGGTGACAAAGGCCCCGAAATTCGTCAGTCTGGCGACCCGGCCCATGACCGTGATGCCAATGGGTAAGGTGATGGTGATCTGGTCCCAGGGATTCTCCAGGGTCTCCTTGATGCTCAGGGTGATCCGATCTTTTTCCCAGTCCAGCCCCTTGATCATGACCTTGACCTTGTCGTCGACCGTAAAGAGTTCTGCGACGTTTTCAACCCGGCTCCAGCCCAGCTCAGACAGGGGGACCAGGCCGTCAACTCCACCCAGATCAACAAAGAGCCCGAAGTCACGAATGCTGCTGATGGTGCCCGTGACCGTCTGACCTTCGCTCAGGGTTTTTTTCAACTCTTCCTTCAGTTCTTCCCGTTCTCGTTCCTGCACGGCTCGGGCAGAGAGGACCAGATTGCGGCCATCCTGTTCATAGCGAGTGATGAGGAAGGTCATGGACTGTTCCAGGAAGGTCTCGGCCGCGTTTTCGACCCGGCGTAAACTCATCTGAGAGAAAGGGCAGAAGCCGCGGACCGAGCCACTGATCATGACCTCGAAACCGCCTTTGATTTCTTTTTTGACCACACCCTGGACAGGGATCTGAGCCTGCCAGGCCTCTTCCAGGTGGGTTGCCCCTCCAGAGCCACCGATCTTGGTGGTGAAGATCATTCCTGAACCAGTGCTGCGCAGAAAATAAACAGAGAGTGGATCACCCACGGCTGCAGGCCGTTCTGTCTCGTCCACCTCGGACCGATCAAGGATACCTTCACTCTTGCCACCGATATCGATGAAAATGGTCTCCGGGGCAAGATCGGCGATCCGGGCAGTGATCTTCTGACCCGGGCTGAGCCGTTGATTTAGGCGGGTTGTGGTTTCCTGGAAGAGTTCGGCAAAACTCGCGTCGCTGGTGTCCTGGGACATATCTGTACCTGTCTGTTACTTGATTGAATGGAGGTAACCGTGGTTGAACACAGGTGACCTGGGTGAAGCCCGATGCTTGGGCAGACGATCATACCATGATCTGTCCGGAAGCAAAAGAGAGATCACCCCTCAACGTGGGTGATGGTGTCTGGTACCGGCACGGCCAGGGCCAGGAGTTGGTCTTTTTCCTGAAAGAGCAGATGTTTTTGGGTCAATTCAGACAGAAAGCGGTCAAGTGACTCGGGAAGGATCATCGGAAACTGTTGGTGGACGTCTCTGCGTTTACGGATCGTTGCGCAGTACAAGTAAATTTCGCGCGAGCGCCCCTGGAGGCGGTGCAGGAGGGTGGGGCCATGGTGCCGTTCCTGGCGGATGATGAGAAAGGTACCGCCGTCGCGCTGGCTGAGGGCCGGGTATTTCTGTTTGCCACGCTGTTCATGGAAGGCCTGCCAGTCGCTGATCTTGCGGCGCACCTCCTGCCATCGTTTCCTTTGGAGGCGCTGGTCTGCACGATAGCCCTTGATCAGCATGGTCAGGGAATTGAGGCAGGGGGCGGGCAGAAGCTGTCTGTTTTTGGGATGTTGGGTAATGGCTGTAATACCAAAACGGGAGGGCTCCTGCTGCACTGGTGAGCCATGGCCGAGGAAAAAGGCGGCGCTTTTCAGGGGTGGGTAAGGGAGGACAAAGTCAAGATTTGTCAACGTCTCCTGAGCTTCATCTTCACTGCTGCCGGGGAATTGAATGATCAGGTTGCCCTCAAGGCAAAGGCCGCAGGCCAGGGCCCCTTTCATGGCGGCAATGTTTTCGATGGCCGTGGTTCCCTTGTCCATCCGTTTCAGCAATGAGCTGCTGAGGGATTCGATTCCCACCTGGACAGTGCTCAGCCCCCCTCGGCGATACAGGGCCAGCCGTCTGGGATCGGTGATGATCCTGATTTCAGCGAAAAAATCCAGGTCAGTTCGGGCCATGTCCTGATTCTGGAAAAATTGATCGGCTTCGGCCGGGGGCAGGGCGTTGTCTGTGAAGGTGAAGTCCAGGGACTGGTAGGCCCTGGAGAGTGCCTGGACTTCTGTCCACATCCGTTGAGCTTTTTTCCAGCGGTAGCCGTGCCATTGCAGATTGAGATTGCAGAAGGTGCAACGGTTCCACCAGCAGCCGCGCGAAAATTCCACCGGCAGGATCGGGATGAAGGGCTGTCCCGGAAAAATCTGCTGCAGTTCCTTGAAATAGGGGCGGTAGTCGGGAAGAGGCAGTTCTTCCAGATCCTGGATCGGTGAGACCGGCTCACCCGGAATGACCTGCTGACGATGTTTTACCTGGGCAGGCAGCAGCTTGTGTCGGTTGATCAGATGATCACACAGGCGTTTGAGGCTTTTTTCACCCTCGCCGTGGACAATATAGTCCACCTGGGAAAAGGTCTGAAGGAGAGATTCTCCCATGGGGCCGACACAGCCCGAGCCGCCGAAGACGATGGGCAAGGACGGATGCTCGTCCTTAAGGCGTTTGGCCACGGTCAGCGAGGAGAGGAGTTGGTTGAAGCAGATGGAAAACCCAACCAGTTGATAGCAGCTGAAATCAATCCTGGTAAGCCAGTCAGCAAGCAGTTGATCCAGGATCTTGACAGTGACCGTAAAATCAAGGGGTGGCTTGTCCTGACGACTCCAACTTTTACTGAAGAGTCGGTCTGCGGCCTGGTGTTGTTCGGGAAAGAGCAGGGGGCTGAACAGGGCCTCGCCGGCCCAGCTGTTTTCAGCCAGTCGGTGATAGACACCGGTTCCCAGGATCTTGGCCGTGAGCAGATAGGGGTGGAAGGTGTCACACCGGATCTGTGGGTCCTGTTCGAGGAAGGCCTTGAGTGCTCCGAGTTGGATCGAGGGTCGATTGAATATTGCCCAGGGCAGGGAGATCAGGGCGACCCGCAGGGGGCCTGATAAAGAGAGTCCTGCTGGTCGGGTCATTGGCGGATGATTTCCGTGTCCGGCGGTGGGTTGAAGAAAAAGAGCTGGTCGCGCTCAGCCGGGGCCAGGTTCTTGAGACTGTTGGGCTGGATATCGCTCAGGGTCAGTATGGTTCGGGTGTCAAAATGGTCAACGATTTCGATACCCCTGATCAGAAAGTCAGCCCCGATGATGAGCTGGATCTCACGGATTTGAGACTGTTCTTTTTTGGGGAGCAGGCGGATCGTGGCCAGATTCGAAAGGTTCTGGCCGTCAGCCGGAAGGGCCTGGTCGGCGGCCAGGATCTCAAAGGATTCGTCCAGGCGGGTGCGACCGCTGAAAAAGGAGTAGGTCAGGTCCTGTTCAAGAGCTGTGGTCGGGGTGATGATCTGCTGCTGGAGTCTGGCAAAGTACATGCGCAAAGTCTCACCGTCACTGATCAGGACCTGATGATCTGGTTCCTCATAATCCCAGCGCATTCTGGCCTGGCCTGAGGCCTCTGCGCTGCGCAGAAATATGGCCTGTCCCCGACCCAGTCGGTCCTGAGTGCTGAACGGGCCCTGGCTGCTCTGGCTGAAACTGAAACTCAGGCTCTGGAGTTGGTCATAGGTCTGCTGCACCCGGGCAATTGTTTCAGTCGGTTTATCGCTGTTGCCCAATACGGCCGTGGTTGGAAGCAGCATGGAGATGATGAGGACTGAAAGAACCAGCGAGTAATAAAAACAAGGTCTGTTCATGCCAGGCGAAGCTCCACAGGGCGCTGAAAGATTTTACGGGCCATTGCCTGGGCCGCATCGGTAAGATCCGAGACAAAGTAGCTGTGGTTGGGGGAGCTGCCTGTGCTCTTGATCAGGTCTGGATTGTGGGCCAGAAAGCGTTGCAGGGCCTTGGCCGTCTCGATAGAGGAGTCAATCAGGCTTACCCGGCGGCCGATGCGGTGCTGGATCAGCTCCTTGAGGACGGGATAGTGGGTGCAGCCCAGGATCAGGGTGTCGATCTGCTGGTCCTTGAGGGGATGAAGGTAGCGACGGATGATCATCTTGGTCTCCTGGCGATTGGTCCAACCTTCTTCCACCAGGGGCACGAGCAGGGGACAGGCCTGGGTCACCACCTGGCTGTCAGGGGCAAGCTCGCGGATGGTCTGCTCGTAGACGCCGCTCCTGATCGTGGCCCGGGTACCGATAATTCCGATCCGGCCCGAGCGGCTCTGGCGTACGGCCTCGGCTGCGGCCGGGCTGATCACTTCAATGATCGGGACCTTGAATTCCTGGCGCAGGGCTTCGGTGGCCACGCTGGATGCTGAGTTGCAGGCAATAATGATCAGCTCAGCCCCTTGTTTGAGCAGAAATTCTGTGTTTTCGAGGGAGTAGTTGATGATGGTGGCCGCGCTCTTGCTGCCGTAAGGTGTACGGGCAATGTCGCCATAATAGACCAGGGGGAGCTCAGGGAGCAGCTGTTCTACGGCCCGGGCCACGGTCATGCCGCCGATGCCTGAATCAAAGATACCAATCATAATCATAGAGGACAGGGTTGAATGGAAACTAGAAATACGAAAGATGAATGTGTATAACAAAAAGGGTGTAGAACAACAAGAAAGAAGCAGAAAGCAGCTTTTCGGCTGAGGAAAGGGCTGATATTGACAGAACAGCCAGAGAGAATTATTGTAGGGCAGACGTATGGGGAAGGGGGTAGGCCTCTTTCTCTTTGAAGTGATTTAATTGTAAGGGTTGTGACAAGTTATTCCAGCATGTGTGGAGCCAAAGTAATGCCAGTCTATGAATATGAATGCAGTGAGTGTCAGAAGGTCTTTGAGGTGCAGCAGCGGATGGCTGACGAGCCGCTGAGTCACTGTCCGGAGTGTGACGGGTCAGTGAAAAAATTGATGTCCATGAGCTCGTTCAAGCTCAAGGGTGGGGGCTGGTATGCCGATGGCTATGCCAGTGCCGGAAAACCTGCTGAGACCAAGCCGGCCGCGGCTCCCGCCTGTCCTGCCGCGGGGGCTTGCAGTCAATGCCCGGCCACAACCAGCTGATTATTAAATGAAAGTTCGTCTGGTGCTATGACTGGCCATGCCGAAGGAACGAACTGTCATGGTTGGTTGAGGCTGGCTGGTTTGGTCCAGCCATGCTGGTTGGAATCGTTGTGCCTTTCCGGTCTGGTTTGGAGTGGCTGCCGGCCCAAGAGACTCTTTGAGTCCTCTTACTGAGCCTCAATAAGGGCCATGGCATCGCCGTAGGAATAAAAACGGTAGCCTGTGGCGATGGCCTCCCGGTAGCTTTCGAGCAGAAACTCTCGCCCGCAGAACGCCGAGACCAGAAAGAGCAGGGATGACTGAGGGAGGTGAAAATTGGTGATCAGCCGGTTGACGACCTTGAACCGGTAACCTGGGATGATATAGAGGTCGCACCAGCCGTCAGTTTCCTGTATCTGTCCTTCACTGTCTGCCGCAAATTCCAGGGCTCGGACCGTGGTGGTACCAACGGCCCAGACCTTTCCCCCTTCCTGGCGCACCCGGTTGATCTGCCGGGCAGTCCCGTCTGAGATGTGAATATATTCTTCATGGATCTGGTGATCACGGATGGCCTCGTGGCGGACTGGCGCAAAGGTCCCGTAGCCCACATGCAGGGTGATTTTGGCCAGTTCTATTCCTTGTCCTGATAATTTTCCCAGTAACTCTTCGGAAAAGTGGAGCCCGGCCGTCGGGGCGGCCACTGCCCCCGGCTGATTGGCGTAGATGGTCTGATAGCGTTGCAGGTCCTGGGGCGTGCTGCCCTTGCTCCGTTCGATATAAGGGGGTAAGGGGACCTGGCCACAGTCGCTGAGAATCTCGCTCAGTTCCCGTTCTCTGTTGAAGTCCAGGAGGATTTTCGCCTTGCCCCCGTCCAGGAGTTCAGTGACGCGGCAGGAGAGATCTTTGCTGATTCTGATCTCTTCACCTGGCTTGGGTCGTTTTGAGGCCTTGATCAGGGCCTCGGCCTCGGCCTGTTTCGTGGAGGACTGGGTGGTGGCCTGGTCTGGTCGGTCTGCAAGGATTGCCGGAAAGGCCAGCAGGAAGATCTCGATCTTGCCGCCGGTGCCCTTGTGCCCCCGGAGCCGGGCTGGAAAGACTCGGGTGTCATTGACCACCAGCAGGTCACCCGGGGGGATAAGATCGCAGATATCGCTGAAGCGGCGATGATCACGAACCCCGGTTCGGTGGTTGATGACCATGAGTCGTGAGTTATCCCGCTGGTCGACCGGGAACTGGGCGATGTTTTCTTTCGGCAGTTCATAGTCGTAAGCCGAAAGGGTGAAATCCTGTTGCATTTTTGTTTTGTTTTCCAGTAAATATATGGGGGGCGAAATCGGGTTTGCCCGGAATTTTCGATTGATACGCAATGGGGCGAAAACTCTTTTACCTACCATGATCCTTGTAGTTGCCGCAACTGAATTTGAGCTGGCTGCATTTCGCCAGGCCCGTGTAGCCGGAGATCAGGACTGCCTGACCCTGGTGGCCGGGGTCGGCTCTGTGGAGACTGCGCTTCATTTGACCCGTTTCCTTGTCCAAAACCGGTCAGAGATCGATTGGGTCTTGAATATTGGAGTGGCCGGGGCCTATGTCTCTTTTTCTGCTTTGGACGGTCAGCGGGCCGGACTGCTTGACCTGTGTCTGGCCGAGACCGAGGTGTTGGGTGACAGTGGCCTTTGTTACGAGACGCGGATAGAGCCTCTGGCAGCTCCCGTTGCCCCCAGGACCGGTTTCGTTCTTGATCCGGTTTTGCGAGGACGCGCCAGGGAGGTGTTTCAGGCGCATCAGCTGGGCTGTCTGTCTGGCCCCTTTGTGACCGTGAACTGTGCCAGTGCCACTCTGAAACGGGGAACAATGCTGGCCCGTCAGTATCATGGCCTGTGTGAGAATATGGAGGGTGCGGCCGTGGCCCGCGTCTGTGAAGAATTTGAGCTGCCGCTTCTGGAACTGCGCTGCATCTCAAACCTGGTCGAGGATCGGGACCTTGAGAGCTGGCGTCTGACTGAGGCCTGTGCTCTCTGTGGCCAGGGCGCGACTCTCCTCTGCCGTGAACTGATCCTGTAATCCATGAAACCCCTGACCCTTGCCTACTCCCCCTGTCCCAACGATACGTTTATCTTCTGTGGCCTGATCCATGGTCGTTTCTCCCTGCCGGGACTGACCCTGGCCCCCCCTGTTCTGGATGATGTTGAGACCCTGAATGAATGGGCCCTGGCCGGTCGTTTTGACATCACCAAGCTGTCTTTTCATGCCCTGGCTCATGTCCTGGACGAGTATTGCCTGCTTTCGGCCGGCAGTGCCCTGGGCCGGGGCTGCGGCCCTTTGCTGGTGGCCGGAAAGCAGATCGAATCAAGAAGTCTGGCGCACTGTCGGGTGGCCATCCCCGGTCGCCTGACCACGGCTGCCCTGCTTTTTTCTCTCTTCTGCCCCGAGTGTTCAGAACTGGTGCCCATGCGTTTTGACCGGATCATGGCAGCGGTGCAGGCCGGTGAGGTTGATGCCGGGGTGATTATTCATGAGAGTCGTTTTACCTATGACCAGTTTGGTCTGATCTGTCTACAGGATCTTGGCCACTGGTGGGAACAAACCTCGGGCCTGCCCATTCCGCTGGGATGCATCGCGGCCAGGCGCTCTTTGGGGGAAGAACGGATCACCGCCATTGATCAGGCCATTCGGGCCTCGGTGGCTTGGGCGCATGCCCATCCTGCTGACTGTCTGCCCTATATCCGGGCCCATGCCCAGGAGATCGATGAACAGGTGATGCAAAGTCATATCGGACTTTACGTGAATGATTTTTCATCTGATCTTGGCAGTGAAGGGCTGGCCGCGGTTCAGGCCTTTTTTGACCGGGGCCGGCAAGCCGGCATCTTGCCCGAGAGCGATCAAGGGTTGCTGGTGGCTTCGTGATGGAGTGTCGGTCGCTCAGAACTGAACAGGGGCAGTCATCTTGGCTGCCCATCATCGAGTTCTGCGGAGCAGGCAATGGCCAAAGTGGGCTGTTTATGTCCGGACTGTTGAGACAACTGGCATCTGAGGGTCTGCGTCTGGCCTTGGTCTGTCGTGATGAGCCAGACAGCCATGTGCTGGCGGGGGCAACTGGCAGTACAGTTGTCTACCGGTCTGCCCTGGATGTAACTGATGCCGAAGATCTGAATTTCCTGGAGGATCTCGTGGCAGGCCACGATCTGGTGCTCCTGGTTGGTGATTATCACAGCGGTGCAGCCCAGTTTCTGCTTCAACGCTCGGTGGGGGACCAGGTCGGAGAGTCTGGCGCGGATGTCATTCATGTCTTTCGACCGAACGACGATCCCCATCTGGCGATTCAGGCCGTGCTGACCTGGTTGGCCCAACTCTGTCTGGCAACGCCTGTTTGGGCCTGTGTTTTGATCGGCGGTCGCAGTTCCCGGATGGGCAGTCCGAAACATCTGCTGGCCAAGAATAAGACGACCTGGCTTGAAGAGACCGTGGCCCTGCTACGTCCTCTGACCGATGGAATTATTCTTTCCGGGGCCGGTGAGGTCCCACCCAGCCTGGCAGATCTGCCTCGGCTGGTCGATGCCCCCGGGATTCAGGGGCCGTTGGCCGGGATTCTGGCCGCCATGCGCTGGCGGCCCAGGTTCTCCTGGCTCCTTCTGGCCTGTGATATGCCGGTGATCAGTTCTCCGGCCCTTGAGTGGCTTCTGGCTCGACGCAGGCCGGGCTCCTGGGGAACGGTCCCCCGTCTGGAGCACGATGGGTTTGTGGAGCCCCTGCTCGCCCATTATGATTTTCGTGCCATCCGCTATTTTGAAGATCTGGCCGCATCTGACTGTCTCAAGATCGGCCAGGTTGCCCGCCGATCAAAGATTGAGACTCCGGTTATTCCCTATACCCTTCGAGATTCCTGGCTCAATATCAACACCCCGGCTGAGCTGAAGGCTGCCCGTACCCTGTTCTGAGTGCAGAAAAGTCATCATTCTTGTGCTGCAAGCTGGTCAGGTTCAGCGGCTGTGCAGGGTAAGTTTTTTTGATCAGGCCTACCTTTTTGCGCAAAAGGGGTATAGGATAACAGGGTGTTGTTGCAGGTGGATTCTGTTTGTTGCAGCTCCCCTCATCCTGCAAACTCTCTTGAAAGGACAGTGACACGCCTGTCTTTCAGCCCTCTTTTCCCTGGAACAGGATCATGCCCCCTGGCCCCGACCAGAACATCTCCAGCTTTGATCCCCATTTCAAGATATTCCATGATCTCATGGCCTTTAAGGTGCGGGAGATCCTTCTGGTCTCCAGCCCCTATGATGCCTTTATCATGGAGGAAGACGGCTCGATTGCCAGCCGGATCATCAATGAGTACCGCGGGCTGAACCTCAGTGGCGCTCCACGCATCACCTGGGTTTCCTCCGGTGTCGATGCTTTGGCCATTGTTCAGCGGCAGAATTTTGATCTGGTAATCTCCATGCCACGTCTTGGCAGGATGGATGGCTTTGCCCTGGGTTCTGCCATCAAGAAAATCCGCCCGACTCTGCCCGTTGTTTTGCTGACCCATAATCTCCGCCTGGTGTATCCCCTGCCTGAGGGTGCGGATTGTCAGGATATCGATGAGATCTACTGGTGGTGCTGCGAATCAGACCTGATCCTGGCCATTGTCAAGAACTTCGAGGATCGGGTCAATGTCGATTATGACACCGAGCGCGCCCTGGTGCGGGTCATTCTTTTTGTGGAGGACTCGCCCCAGTACCGCTCGGTTATTTTGCCCATGCTCTATAAGGAGTTGGTTCGGCAGACCCAGGCCGTTCTTGACGACAGCCTGAACATGGAGCATCGTCTCTTGCGCATGCGCGCCCGACCCAAGATCCTGACCGCCATTAATTACGAGGAGGCCCTGACCCTCTATGAACTCTACAAACCCTATATCTTTGGGGTGATCTCTGACGTCCGTTTCCCCCGGCAGAATAAGTTGGACAGTGAGGCGGGCTTTCGATTGATTGAACAGATCAGGGCTGAGTCTGCGGATATGCCCCTGCTGCTGCTCTCGTCTCAGCCGGACAACCGGGCCAGGGCGGAGTCGATCCCGGCGGTCTTTGTGGATAAAAATTCTGCGGCTCTGCCGGCTCAGCTGCATGATTTTTTTCTGCAGTACCTGGGTTTTGGCGATTTTGTTTTTCGCCTGCCCGATGGCACGGTCCTTGGTCGAGCCACCAATTTTTTTGAGTTGGAACAGGCCATGAAAACCATGCCGGTCGAGTCGCTTGTTTATCACGCCCATTGCAATCATTTCTTCAACTGGACCATGGCCCGGGCTGAGGTCACTCTGGCTGCCCGTCTGCATCGAGACCGGATGAGAGAGATTCCGGGCAGTGAAACATTACGTGAGGATCTGGTCTCCAAGATTCATGCTCAGCGGAAGCTGCGGCAGCGGGGAGTGGTGGCCAGGTTTTCAGCAGCCACGTATCAGCCGGAGATCATGGATTTTGTCAAGATCGGCGAAGGCTCCATTGGGGGAAAGGGGCGTGGTATTGCCTTTATGTGGGCCTCGTTGCAGCAGTTGCGGGGGGGCGATCTTGATCCGGCAAAGCTGCGGGTGATGATTCCCCGGACCTGCGTTATTGCCAGCAAGGGCTTTGATGATTTTGTGCAGGAAAATGATCTGCATGCACTGGAGGGGATGGCTGATGAGGATGTGGCCGATTATTTTCTTGCGGCCAGATTGCCCCAATGGTTGGCGGTGAACCTCCGGCAGTATTTGGCCCACATTGATTTTCCGCTGTCAATCCGTTCGTCGAGCCTGTTGGAAGATGCTCAGTTCAAACCCTATGCCGGGTTGTATTCCACCTATTTTCTGGCCAATAATCATGCTGACTTTGAAATCCGTTTCCGTCAGCTGGAAGAGGCGGTCAAACTGGTCTACGCTTCCACCTGGTTTGAGAGTCCCCGGGCCTTTTCCCGGGCAACTCAACAGGGGCGGCAGGATGCCATGGCTGTTTTGATTCAGGAAGTGGCCGGGAAACAGCATGGCGATTTCTACTATCCGGCAATCTCTGGTGTGGCTCAGTCTCATAATTATTACCCGGTCATGGGAATGCGAGCCGAGGACGGGATTGTCCATATTGCCTTAGGGATCGGGAAGACCGTGGTTGAAGGAGAAAAATCGCTTCGTTTTTCTCCGGCCCAGCCAAAACGGCTGGTTCAGTTTTCCATGGTTGATGATATTCTGGCCAATTGTCAGCGCCAGTTTTATGCCCTGGATATGACACGTTCGGAGCATCTGGTTCGTGAGGGGTCGAATCTGGTTCGGCGTGAGGTGCAGGATGCTGAAGCCGAAGCTCCGGTGCTGGCCCTGGCCTCGACCTATGTGGCCGATGAACATCGGATTCGGGATGTGGCCCTGCCCGGTCTCAAGGTCCTGACTTTTGCTCAGATCCTCAAGTATGATCTCTATCCCTTGCCCAAGATTATCTCGACGCTGCTTGCCCTTGGTCGCGAGGGAATGGGCTGCGAAATTGAGATGGAGTTTGCGGTTTGTCTCGATCCTGATCCGGCCAGGAGTGTGTTTTATTTTCTCCAACTTCGCCCCATGGTGAGTGGTGAGGAGCGATTTGATGTCAATATCTGTGATCGAGAACGGAGTCAGGCCGTTTGTTGTTCGAGTAAGAGTCTGGGGCATGGTCGCTTTGATGAGATGGCAGATATCGTCCATGTGCGACCAGACGCCTTTGATCCTGCGGCGACCAAACAGACAGCTGTCGAGATCGGCAACATCAATCGGAAGCTGGTGGCCGAGGGCAGGCCGTATCTCCTGATTGGTCCCGGGCGCTGGGGATCGGCCGATCCCTGGCTGGGTATTCCTGTACAGTGGCGTGATATTTCAGGTGTTGGTGCAATCATCGAGTTGCGCAACAGCCAGCTTCGAGCCGACCCTTCGCAGGGCTCCCATTTTTTTCAGAATATTACTTCGCTGGGTATTCCCTATCTCACGGTTGATGAGGTGGCAAGAGCAGGAGGGAGCGAAGGTGTAACGCAGGATCGTCTTGACTGGTCGTGGCTTGCCAGGCAGAACCTGATGAGTGAGGGGCGCTCTATCCGTCATCTGCGCCTGCAAGGACCCTTTGTTTTGAAATGCAACGGCCGGAAGGGTGAGGCAGTGATCTATGAAGAGGCAAGTGCATGCTCGGGTGATGATACTTCCGAGTGATTCATCTTTGACATGATCGCTCATTTTCATTTTGGGTTGGGTTGCTTTCGTTGTCTGGATCGTGATTTTTGGCAAGTAATTGTATGATTCTCTGCTATTGTTCTATGATGACATCTGCGCGCTGTGAAGGGCAGGTCTCATTGAGACGGATTTTTTGTTAGGGCAGTCTTTGATTATGAATGTAGGGAGTTTCTGCAGTTGGGGAAATGTGTTTTCTTGCCTTCCGGCATGATCTGGAAGGTTGTTTTGATGTAACTTCACCGTAATGCCCAGGAATAGCCATAAACCGGGAACTGTAACTGGTCATCGGTGCGCCAGGTTCGTTCATTCTGGACTTTGAAGCATACTTGTGTATGTGAGAAGGTCAGAATGGGCGAAGATGGGGTGCCGCTGAATAGTTACAAGGACTTTTGAATTTGGCGCGGCCTGACCAGGTTGGAGTGTGATCTGGTCAGGCCGCGAATCTTTTGATACAGGAGCAGGAAATGGTAGAGCGTATCCCCATGTCAGTCCGGGGGCATCAGAAGTTACGAGACGAGTTGAATCAACTGGAGCGAGTTGAGCGGATGGAGGTTGTTCGGTCCATCGAGGTGGCGCGTGAACACGGTGATTTAAAAGAAAATGCCGAATATCATGCGGCCAAGGACCGGCAGGGGCATATTGAAGGACGGATCATGGAGCTCAAGGATAAACTGGGCCGGGCAGAAGTCATTGACTGCACTCAGGTCTCCTGCGCGAAAGCCGTCTTTGGCACAGTGGTGGATCTGCTTGATTTGGGTACGGATGAGGAGATCACCTATCAACTGCTGGGGCCGGAAGAGTCAAATGTCAAGCTGGGGTCAATCTCGGTCCTCTCACCTCTGGGTCAGAGTATCCTCAGCAAGGAAGCTGGGGATGAGATATTGGTCAAGACTCCCGGGGGGGATCGGGAATTTGAGGTGATTGGTATTCGGCCCTCAGATTTTGCCTGATTGTCTGAGTAAGCCGGGATTTTCGAGCAGATTTAAGCTTTTCTGCTCCGGGATCAGCATGCCTGCGAGAAAGATATCAAGGACCTGACTGATGGTCTCCTCTACGGTATAGTTATTCTTCAGTGACAGGGTCCAGACCCGGGAGATTTCGTCCAGGGCGCCAAAAAAAGCACGTTTGGCAATGCCGGGTTTGATGTCAGCCCGGTAGATCCCCTGTTCCTGGCCCAGTTTAATGATGGTCGAGATGATGTCGATGTACTCGCTGAATTTGTTGTTGCGATATTCCTTGATCAGTTTGGTGCTCTGTCTCAGTTCGATCTGGATGACCTCGGCCAGATTCTTGTTCTTTTTCATCATGGAAAGATGACTGGTGGCATAGATGGCCAGCATCTTGCGCGGGTCCTTTTCTTCGGCCAAAAGCTTGCTGACCTGGTCGACAAGGGCGCCGATTTCTTCTTCAAAGACTGAAATCAGGATGTCAAACTTGTTGTTGAAATAAAGATAGATCGTCCCGTCTGCAACCTTGGCTTCCTTGGCAATATCGGATATTCTGGCGTTGAAGAAGCCTTTTTTAGCGAAGACCTTGGTCGCTGCCTGGATGATCTTTGAGTGTTTGTCGATTGTTTTCATGAATTGGTCGAGGCGCTTGACCGAGTCTGCCTGATAAGAAATCCGGTCGAGTGGTGAGCTGAATTTATAAATGAATGAGTCCTCATTTATATTATATCTTCCGAATAAATTGTCAATGGTTAGCTGTTGTTTGAAATCATAATAACCAGAGGGGTCTGGCCGGGTGGATTTTGCCCGCAGCTCGGGTCTGTCTGTCATTTTGTAAACGAAAAGTATTCACGAAGGAAAAAGGAGTGTTGCAATGAAAGTGCTGGTTGTTGGTTCTGGTGGTCGTGAGCATGCCCTGGTTTGGAAAATCGATCAGAGTCCCCGGGTGGACAAGATTTATTGTGCGCCGGGGAATGCCGGGATCGCACAACTGGCGGATTGCGTTGATATCGCGGCCACTGATATCCGCGGCCTGCTCGATTTTGCCCTGGCTGAACAGATCGATCTGACCGTGGTCGGGCCCGAGTCATCATTGGCCGAGGGGATTGTTGATCTCTTTGAAGAAAAGGGCCTGCGCATCTTTGGACCCTCTCAGAAAGGAGCCCTTCTTGAGGGCAGTAAGGTCTTTTCCAAGGAGTTCATGAAGAAGTACGGGATTCCCACTGCAGAGTTTGAAGTGTTCAGCGAGGCTGCACCGGCCAAGGCCTATATTGACCGCTGCGGCGCGCCGGTGGTGGTCAAGGCCGATGGTCTGGCTGCGGGCAAGGGGGTGATTGTTGCTGCCTCGACCCAGGAGGCCAAACAGGCCGTTGATCTGATCATGGCGGACAAGGCCTTTGGTGAGGCCGGAAACACCATCGTCGTGGAGGCCTGTCTCATGGGCGAAGAGGCCTCGTTTATTGCCTTTACCGACGGCAAGACCGTGCTGTCCCTGCCCACATCGCAGGATCACAAGGCCATCTTTAATGGGGATCGCGGTCCCAATACCGGTGGCATGGGGGCCTATTCCCCAGCTCCGGTTGTCACTGAAAAGATTGCCGATTATGTGGTCAATAAGGTGATGTTGCCCACCATCAGGGGCCTGGCTGCTGAAGGGCGCCCCTACAAAGGGATGCTCTATGCCGGATTGATGATTGATGGTGATACGATCAATGTCCTTGAGTTCAACTGTCGTTTTGGTGACCCCGAGGCCCAGCCTCTGCTCATGCGCCTGAAAAGCGATCTGGTCGATATTTTGGAAGCGGCCATTGATGGCTGTCTGGATCAGATCGAGATGAAGATTGATCCCCGGCCGACAGTTTGCGTGGCCATGTCATCGGGAGGGTATCCCGGGTCCTATGAGAGCGGTAAGGTGATCACGGGGCTCAGCAAAGTGGCCAAGATGGAGGGTGTGGTCGTTTTCCACGCCGGAACCGCGCTTCATAAGCAGCGGACAGTCACAGCTGGTGGTCGTGTCCTGGGAGTGACCGCCGTGGGCAAGACCCTGGAGCAGGCGATTGCCCTGGCCTATCGTGCCGTGGGAATGATCAGCTGGAGTGGCGCCTACTCCAGGACAGATATCGGTGCCAAGGCCCTGAACCGTCCCAAGACAAACATCAAAAAACCCCTGGTCGGTATTGTAATGGGCAGTGATTCGGATCTTCCGGTGATGCAGGCAGCCGCTGATTTTTTCAAGAAGATGGGTGTCCCCTACGAGATGACCGTGGCCTCGGCTCACCGGACGCCGGAACGGGCGGCCCAGTTTGCCTCCACCGCCCAGAAGCGGGGACTCAAGGTCATTATTGCCGGGGCCGGTATGGCCGCGCATCTGGCCGGAGTCCTGGCCGCGCACACCAATCTGCCGGTTATCGGCGTGCCGCTTGATGCCTCTCCTCTGGGCGGCCTGGACTCGCTGCTGTCCACGGTCATGATGCCGCCGGGAGTCCCGGTGGCAACCATGGGGATTGGCAAGTCCGGGGCCAAAAATGCTGCGGTATTCACCTGTAGGATGCTGGCAAACGATGACCAGGAAATGGCCGGAAAACTGGTGGAGTATAAACGGGAAATGGCCCGTGAGGTCGAAGAAAAGGCAAAAAATCTTGGTCTCTAACTCTTCTTGTGTCAGTCCCTCGGCCGCAGGTTTCAAACAGGCAGTGGCCGTGCTCAAGGCAGGTGGTGTGGTTGCCTTTCCCACGGAGACCTATTATGGCCTGGCCGTGGACCCCCGGAATGAACAGGCCGTGGAGTCATTGTTTCAGGTCAAGGGGAGGGTGGAGGCAAAACCTGTCCTGGTCCTGATTGTGGACCCCCTTGATCTCAGTTCACTGGTCCGAGAGGTCCCGGATGAGTATGAGCGACTGATCGCTAAATTCTGGCCTGGTCCCTTGACCCTGGTCTTTCCGGCCGCGGACGGTGTTTCCCCACGTCTCCTTGGTGGGACCGGAACCATAGGGGTTCGCATCTCGCCGCATCCGGTTGCCCGCAGGTTCTGTCGTGCCTGGGGTGGCCCTATCACCGCCACCAGTGCCAATCGCTCTGGATGGGCCCCGGCCCGTACCGCTGAAGAGGTGCGTCGACAGTTTGGAGATGCTATTGATTTGATCATTGACGGTGGAGAGACCAGTGGTGTTGCCGGGTCAACAGTGGTCGGGCTGGATGAGGGAAGATTGCGATTGCTGCGGCCAGGTCTGATCGACTTCTCTCTGCTCAGCCATGGGGGCAGGACAAGGCAGCCAAGGTGACGGACCAGTTGGACGAAGTGGTGGAAGGTCATGGACGGACAAGTGAAACAGACAACGATCAAGGCGCAAACAGACATGGCGCAGGGGCTGGACTGGAACCGTGCAGGTGTCCTTGCTGAACTGGCGGGTGACCAGGAATTGCTCCAGGAATTGATTCAGCTTTTTGTCGATTCCTCAACCGCTGATCTGGGTGAACTGACAGAGGCCCTGGCTCAGGGTGACTGTGAACAGGCCGGCTCTGCTGCCCATTCGGTCAAGGGAGCGGCGGCCAGCCTGAGTATCAAGGCCATTCGGGATGCGGCCCTGGCGGTTGAACTGGCCTGCCATGATGGAAAGGTTGAGGTGGCTCGGAACAGGACCGTTCCGCTTGCAGGTCTCCTGGAGAGATTTCGGGAGACTGTCGGTCGGTAATCCAATCGGATTTGATGTGCGGAAAATTAAAAGAATGGGGCTGTCGAAGATTTTCGGCAGCCCCATTCTTTGTTTTGTCCGGAAGTTCAGCGGAGACCATGACAGGCCATGTCGAAGGGACGAACGTTTATGGTTGTTTGTGGCTGGCCATTCTGGTCCAGCCATGCTGGTCAGAGTAAAGTCGTATCTGTCAGCGGGTCAGCTGCCGGTATCTGATCCGGTGTGGCTGGTCTGCGGCTGAGCCGAGCCGCGCTTTCCGATCTTTTTCGTAATCTGAATAATTGCCCTCGAACCAGACCGCCTCGGAATTGCCTTCAAAGGCCAGGATATGGGTGGCGATCCGGTCCAGAAACCAGCGGTCATGGCTGATGACCACGGCACAGCCACCAAAGTTGATCAGGGCCTCTTCCAGGGCCCGCAGGGTGTTGACGTCCAGGTCATTGGTGGGCTCATCCAGAAGCAGGACATTGCTGCCTCCCTTGAGCATCCGGGCAAGATGGACCCGGTTGCGCTGGCCACCTGAAAGCAGGCCGACCTTTTTCTGCTGGGCTGCGCCTGAAAAATTAAAGCGACCCACATAGGCCCGGGAATTCACCTCTTTGGTGCCCAGCCAGATGGTCTCCTGACCCTCTGAGATAGCCTGCCAGATGGTCTCCTCAGGATTAAGAATGTCCCGGCTCTGATCAACATAGGCAAGCCTGACCGTCTCGCCCACACGGATGGAGCCGCTGTCCGGGCTCTCCTGGCCGGTGATCATCTTGAACAGGGTGGACTTGCCGGCGCCGTTGGGGCCGATGACCCCGACTATGCCACCTGGCGGCAGATTGAAATTCATGTTCTCCACCAGCAGACGATCGCCGAAGCTCTTGCTGATGTTTTCGGCCTCGATCACCACCTTGCCCAGGCGTGGACCGGGTGGGATGTAAATCTGCATGTCCTGGGCAGCCGTGTCCGCCTGCTGATTGAGAAGCTGGTCATAGGCATTGATCCTGGCCTTGGATTTGCTCCGTCGTCCCTTGGCCGACAGCCTGATCCATTCCAGCTCCCTCTGCAGGGTGCGGCGTCGATCACTGGACTGTTTTTCTTCCGTGGCCAGTCGCCGTTCCTTCTGTTCCAGCCAGGACGAATAATTTCCCTTCCAGGGAATACCCATGCCCCGATCCAACTCAAGAATCCAGCCCGCCACATTGTCGAGGAAATATCGATCATGGGTCACGGCAATAATGGTCCCGGCATAGCTCTGGAGATGGTGCTCAAGCCAGGCCACGCTCTCGGCATCGAGATGGTTGGTGGGCTCATCCAGGAGCAGGACGTCTGGTTTTTTGAGCAGGATGCGGCATAGGGCCACGCGACGTCGTTCGCCGCCGGACAGGTGCTGGCATGAGGTCTCGGGCGGCGGGCAGCGCAGGGCGTCCATGGCCATTTCCAGACGTGAATCAAGATCCCAGGCTGAGAGACTGTCCAGCTTGTCCTGAACCGAGGCCTGTCGGTCGATCAGTGCCTGCATCTCGTCATCGCTCATGGGCTCGGCAAACTGCTCGTTAATCTGGTTGAACTCGGCGATCAGGTCTACCGTGCCCTGGACCCCCTCCTCAACAATCTGGCGCACGCTCTTGTCCGGGTCGAGTTGTGGTTCCTGTTCCAGATAGTCAATGGTCAGGCCGGGGGAAAAAACGGTCTTCCCGTTGAATTCGGTGTCAATGCCGGCCAGGATTCTGAGCAGGGTGGATTTACCGGACCCGTTCAGGCCAAGAACTCCGATTTTTGCCCCATAAAAATAAGAAAGAGAGATGTCCTTGAGGACGGGGGTGGTGTCATAGAATTTGCTGACTCCAATCATGGAGTAGATAATTTTTTTATCGTCTGTGCTCATGTTTTTCCGGGAGTGGTTGGTGTTGAGGGAAAGGGTGGTTAAGAGATAAGCTGGTTGACAGGGTGATGATCTGAGATTAAAGGGGCATAGCTGAGCCCGTGCCCGGCGGCCTGGGCCTTGAGAGCCAAAAGTAAAAATCAGACCGGAATGCCAAGATGGTCTGGCCCAACAGGATACCTGTAAATCAAAAAAAAAGGAAGGACCATCAGATGATGGTCCTTCCCGGGTGAACACTCCTTTTCCTGCGCTCAGTGGGCACAGAAAAGAAAGTTCAGTTCAGAAATAAAGCTGATACGTTAATCTTCTACCTTACAGTCGTTGCCCTTGCAGTCGACGTTGGCGACCAGAAATGAGGCCTTGAAGCCGTTTTTGTTCAGCTCCTTGGCGGCCATGTCGGCACGGGCACCTGTGGTGCAGTGGGCATAAATATTCTTGTCCTTGGGCAGTTCGGACATGCGGGCGCCCAACTCATCCAGGGGGATGGTCACAGAATTCATGAACTTGCCAGCGGCAACCTCATCTTTGGTCCGGACATCAAGGATAATCGCCCCTGCATCCTGGCCGTTGGCAGCCTTGTTGAAATCAGCCAGGCTGACTTCGCCCTTTTCCAGTTGCCGTATCCACTTGATCTCGGTGACGACCGGGCCTTTTTCAATGGCACCGCCGGATTTGATCCATCCCTGGATGTTTCCGTTGACCAGGGCGGCCTTTTTGAAGCCCTCATCACGCAGGTCGGTCAACCCTTCCATGGCCTCTTCTGCGTTGTCGCTGTAAACAACAACCGGGGCCTTGCGTGGAATGGAGCTCATCCGATCTTCCAGATCACCATAGGGGATGGTGACCGAACGGGCGATACGGCCGGCTGCTGATTTATCTGCACTGCGGAGATCGATCAGGACGATGTTCCCTGTCCCGACAAACTTGTTGGAGGCATATACGGGATGGCCCTCTTTGCTCCATTTGGGCTCGCCATCAAGATAGACCTGGATGTTGGTGTAACCTGCTTTCTTCGCCAGACCGGCGGAGGATGTGGACATGCCTCAGGTGGGGCCTCCACAGAAAAAGACCACCAACTCATCTTTGTTTTCAGGTAAGGTCCCCGCGCCCATTGTTTCTTTCATTTTGGGAACAGTGATGTTCTTGGCACCGGGCAGAGACCCTGCGGCAAAGCGTCCACCGGGACGGGAATCAATCAGGGTAAATTGTTTTCCACTGGCCATCAGATCGACCAGGGCATCGGTCTTGATCTCGGCGACTCCCTCAGGCAGTTTGGCCAGTTTGGGTTTAATGACCGTGGCATAAGGCTTGCCATTGCGCATTTCATAGTTAATGATGGAGGCATGGCCCACAGAGGCGTGTTCAACACCCTTGGTCTGGTCGTCAAAGGCGACCATGATGGTCTTGGCGTCCTCTCCCTTGCCGACTTTAATGGAGATGGTCTTGGCCTTGTTGGACTTGCCAACGACAGATCCTTTGTAGACATTTTCTTTTGCGACCTGCTCAACGGCAGGCTTGGCCGCTTTGGCCGCCTGGGTGTTTTCCTGGGTACATCCTGTCGCGAGAAAGGATGCCATCACCAGGAAAGGGATGATCTTGGTTAATGCTCTTTTCATACAGCTCCTCCAAACTTTGAAAAAAGGTTTATGATCTGAGCCGGAAAAAGGCCCAAATCGAATGTGCTTCACGATGTCCGCGTCGCATTGCTACATTGTGGTAACAGGTTAATAGTAAAAAATTATTCACTAGTTTTTATCCTATGTGAGTGGGAGGAAAATGTCAAATTTGATCGATGTTTTTTTTCATGATCAGGCGGTTTTTTTTATGAGTATTTGATATTCATTGTCACGCCTGATTGTCAGGCGGATATTTCTATCAGGGAGGGAAAATGAAACGGGTTGAGTGCCGGTTGACCGGCTATGAGGTGGATTTCGATCAGGCCAGAGAAATGGCCCGATTGCTGGGAGAGAAAGAGAATGAATTCGCGACACTGGTCTCCTGGTGTGACCGGGAGAAAGGGGTCCATTCTCCCCATTGTCTGAAATGCGAGATCAAGGGGGAGGCTGCCTGGGAGGTCTATGGCCGCAATCACCAGGGGCGATTGCGGATCAGTATTGATGATGACCGTTTTGTCTTTATCTATTCCTGATGCAAGAGGCTCGTAACTGTTCAGCAAGATTTTAAAAGGGCTCCTCGCTGTTTCAGGTGGGTAAGCCGAAATTAAGTTTACCGCCTATGAGGTAAATCATAGCGGTAAGATTTCGTATTGTGCGATAGCCTCTGGCCTTTGCTTTGGCGGCCTGGATCAGGCTATTGATGCCTTCCAGAATGCCGTTATTAATATTGGATTCAAACCATCGAAGGACACCATCCCAGTGACGTTTAATGGTATAGGCGGCCTTCTTGATTGGCTCCAAGCGGCTATGGGTAGCCCAGAAATACCACTTCTTCAAAAAAGCCTCTGCCAGATGTGGTGGTTGGCTGAAAAGTTCTTGGAAATTGAGGCGAATGTGGTACGCACGACTGGTCTTCAGGTTGAGTTTTTTAACGGTTAGACCTTCAAGGATTTCAGCCTGAGAGCACTTGAGGTTTTTTGGATTTTTCAGCCAGATGTAGCGTGTTCTTGCTAGTTCGGGGCGCTCTTTTTGTTCTTGGCGGCGCACTTCATCTACAGCCTCATTGATGATCTTCATGATGTGAAACTTGTCAAAAGTTATATGGGCATCAGGAAACTGATTTTTAACACCACTGATGAAGGCCGGAGACATGTCACTGCACATTTCTTTGATATTTCCAGGCGTTCCGTTGTGTTCAATCAAATCTTGTTTAAAGCGTTCAACAGTGGAAGCGTCTTTGCCTTCAGTGACAAAAAGAATTTTTGGACTTTCGATATCCACAAACAAACTCACATAATTATGCCCACGTTTGCTTGATGTTTCATCAACGCCGACCTTTCTGACCTGGGAGTAATCGGCATTTTCCAGGCCAGTATCTACATAGTGATGGAGCACTCGCCATAATCGAGTATCGTGTTCATTAACAAAATCAGCGATGCTTTTTACCGGCATGGTTTTGGCTAACATCATGATCATAGCCTCAAAAAGCAACGTGAAGCCACTTCCTGATCGAGCCCAAGGAACCTCAACCAGATGAATTCCACACTTGTCACACCGCACACGAGGCACTCTCGCCGTCAGGTATGCTTCATGCTGGAAGAAGTTCATGTGTCGCCAACTCTTCGTTTCAGTGTCATACGCTTTTAAGCCGTGCTGTGCACACTCTGGACAGGTAAAAGTGCTTCCACGAGAGAAGTCGATCTTTATGTCCAAACGTTTTTGTTGCGGATCAAAATCAGAAGATGACACCTTCCAGGGAGATGTCAAACCAAGGGCCAGTTGAAATAGGTCAGTGTCTCTCATAATGCAGAAGAATTTAACATTTTCAAACTGAATTAATCAATGGCTACCCACCCAGAATAGCGAGGAGCCAATAAAATCAATCCTCTTGGATCATATTGGGATGATTTTGAAACAGAACGCTGGCAAATAGAAAGCAACTTGACCGGGAATTTCGAACACGAAAACTGGCACATCTCCCCATCAGTCGGCATCATTTACTTTGAAGAGACTCAATTTGCATACACAGACACGAATGGATACGATATTGGTGAACAGACCAATTCTTTGGGCACTATTAATTTTGGTCCAATGATCAATTATACCTTCAATACGAAGAACGGTATGGTCATCCGTGTGCTGGCCGGTATAAAAGGTGTGTGGGACTTTGAGTCGCCGGATATGTTTGATGTCAATTGGGAAGCTGTCGGAACAGAAGGCTTGCGTGCACGAGCCAAGACTGGATTGTATATGCGCAATGAGCGAGGCTTCGCTATGCAGGCCACATACACGTATGATGGCATTGGGGTAGATGATTGGGAATCACATACCGGTGAATTAATCTTTAACCTGCCGCTGCCACTCCCTGCAATGAAGGGGGCAAATATTCAACTCTCTTATTCAGTAGCAGGGATGAATGTCTGGGATGGTGTTAATGACCAAACAGACAGCAACGAATATGCGGTTAAGTGTATGTTTTCTGTGCCCTTGCCGTAGAGATGTGGCCCTGAAATCGGCCGAGCGTTCATGAGGGGGAATGGCTCCTTCGTGTATGAAGGTGCAATGGACCGGGTTTGGGCAACAGGTGGATAGACAGTTTGCTGTTTTGGCAAAAACGCACAAATCAGTGCTGCGGAGTTTTGAAGCATTGGGGGGGGAGTGCAAAGTGGCTGGGGAATAGGGATTCGAACCCCAAAAGGCAGAGTCAGAGTCTGCTGTGTTACCGTTACACCATTCCCCAGCACTGAGTGGAATGAGTCTGTTTATTTAAGAAATTCGAGGTGTCCTGTCAAGGAAAAAGGAGAGTCGGGTGCGGGTTTGGAAAAGCGGGCTCAGGAGAGCACGACTCCGGCATAACCGACCACTTGACTGGTGTCGCCGCTGACTTCACCTGAATCGCTGTAGCGGACCAGCCGGGCCCGGGTGGCGCCAAGTTCCAGGGCGGCGTGCAGGGCAATGGTCACCGGCATGATCCCGCACATGGAGATCTGCTGGCCGAGAACGATTTGGTAGAGGCCTTCCGGGTCGAGTGCGAGCAGTTTTTTCAGGGCGGCATGGTCTTTTCGACTGGCCGATTCCCGGGTCTCATAGTGGGTCATGTCGCTGGAGGCGACAATCAGGATCTCTCTGTTGCTGGCGAGGATGGTCCGGGCAATGGCCTGGCCTAAGCTTTTGCACTGGTTGTGGGTAAGATGGGCAATGGCCAGCGGCACGATCTTCAGTTGTGGCTGGCGTTCCTGGAGAAAGGGGACCTGGACCTCAAGGGAGTGTTCAAATTCGTGGGCCAGCTCGTCGTGGGTGATAAGATCTGATTCCCGGATCAGGAGTGTTTCAATTTCCTGGTCTACAGGAACCGTGCCCAGGGGCATGTCCCAGGCGACCATGGACAGGGCAACAGGGGCTCCTCGGCCATGGTGTTTGGGGCCCAGGATGATCACAGTCTCCGGGATAATGACCTGGGCCATGGTCTCAGCGGCCACTGATCCGGAGTAGATATATCCGGCGTGGGGTGAGATCAAGGCCCGGGCCGTATGGGCCTTGGGCATGGGACCGGGGTTCAGCTCATGGAGCATGGCCCGGAGTTGGGCCGGATTTCCGGGGTAGAAACGGTCTGCGACGATGGGTTGTCTGTTCATGTCAATCCCCCTCAACTCCTCTTCACCCTCCATTCGGTGCCGCCAGGTCCGTCTTCCAGTTCCACGCCTGCCGCCAGAAGCCGGTCGCGGATGGCATCACTGCCGGCCCAGTCCTTGGCCGCGCGGGCCAGCCGTCGCTGTTCAATCATCTCATTGATCTCCGGTTCGCTGATGGCAAGTCCCTCAAGCATGGCCTCTTTTTTCGCTGCCAGATAGCTGGCCGCGTCTTCCTGGAGCAGGCCCATGATCCCGGCCAATTGTTTCAGGTGATCCCGTCCCTGCCGCACCAGGGCCAGGTCGTCCGGGGCTGGTCGGGCCGGTAACTGGTTGAGGATTTTGTTGAGGATCTTGATCAGGTCAAAGAACAGGCCCTGGGCCTGGGCCGTGTTGAAGTCATTATCCATGGCCTGACAAAAGCGTTCTTCCATGGTCTCGATCTTTTTTCGATCCTTGGCCGAGGCCAATACGGGAGTTGTGCCCGGTTCTGCGTGATCGAGCGTGTCGATGGCGGCCACGCACTGGTAGAGACGGTCAAGACCGGCCATGGCGTCCTGCATGGCTATCTCGGAAAAATCCAGCGGATTGCGATAATGGGTGGAGAAGATGAAAAAGCGCAGGACCTCGGGGTGGTAATGGTTCAGGATGTCACGGATGGTCAGGAAGTTGCCCAGAGACTTGGACATTTTTTCGTCACGGATGGTGACAAACCCGTGATGAATCCAGGTGTTGACAAAGGTGGTGCCACTGGCCCCTTCGCTCTGGGTCAGTTCGTTCTCATGGTGGGGAAAGATCAGGTCCTGACCGCCACCATGGATGTCAAAGGTCGTCCCTAAATATTTACGGCTCATGGCCGAACACTCGATGTGCCAGCCGGGTCGGCCCGGTCCCCAGGGGCTCTCCCAGGTGGGCTCGCCGGGTTTGGAGCCCTTCCACAGGACAAAGTCCATGGGGTGACGTTTGCTCTCATTGATCGAGATTCGGGCCCCGGCCTGCATGTCTTCCAGTTTGCGGCCTGAGAGTTTGCCGTATTCAGGGAACTGGTCGACCGCAAAGTAGACATCGCCCTCAGAGGGGTAGGCCAGCCCCTTGTGGATCAGTTCGTCGATCAACTCGATCATCTCCGGGATATGTTCCGTGGCCCGGGGTTCGAGGGTGGGCCGATCTACGCCCAGATGATCCATGTCCACGTAGAACTCATCGATGAAACGCTGGGCCAGTTCCTCGGTGGAGGTGTTCTGCTCGGCCGCCCGTTTGATGATCTTGTCGTCAATGTCGGTGAAGTTGCGGATATAGGTGACCTGATAGCCTCGGTAGCGCAGATAGCGCACGATCATATCAAAGGCCAGGGCCGAGCGGGCGTGGCCGATATGGCAGTAATCATAAGAGGTGATTCCGCAGACGTAAAGTCTGATGTGACCCGTGTCCAGGGGATCAAGGACCTCTTTTTTCCGGGTCTGGGTATTATAGGTTTTGATCGGCATGATCGGTCATCTCTTGGCAGCAATGCAGGTTAATGGAAAGTCCTTTGCTTTTTGGGATAAAGTTGGGCATAGTCAGGGAGACGGCTCGTCGGAAAAGGGACTGCGGGGCAGATTTGTTCCTGCCCAGACCGGCCGTCCTGACCATTGATTCACTCCACCGAACTCCATTCTAACATAATCGCATTATGGGTAAAAGACAACAATGATGCCAAAAAAGCAAGGCCCCTGGTCTGCCCCTGTCTGGCTCCGGGCCTGGCTCCATCCTCGGGTGGCAACCATGTTCTTTTTGGGCTTCTCAGCTGGTCTGCCCCTGCTTCTGATCTTTTCGACCCTTTCCGTCTGGCTGCGCGAGGCCGGAGTTGACCGTTCGGCTGTCACCTTTTTCAGCTGGGCGGCTCTCGGGTATTCCTTCAAATTTGTCTGGGCACCCATCGTGGACCGTCTGCCCCTGCCGTGGCTCACTGTCCTGCTGGGTCGGCGTCGTTCCTGGCTCCTGCTGGCCCAGTTGGCCGTGATGGCGGCCATGGTCTGGATGGGCTCAGTTGATCCGGCGTCCGGTACCTCATTGGTGTGGATGGCCCTGGCTGCGGTCCTGCTCGGTTTTTCTTCGGCCACTCAGGATATTGTCATCGACGCCTACCGGATCGAATGCGTGGAAGAGGCCCTGCAGGCCCTTTTGGCCTCCACCTATGTTGCCGGCTATCGGGTGGGGATGCTGGTGGCCGGGGCCGGTTCGCTTTACCTTGCCTCGTGGTTCGGGACCAGCCGTGCGGCCTATGAGTATCAGGCCTGGCACCTGACCTATCTGGCCATGGCCGGGTTCATGTCTGTCGGGGTGTTGACCACCCTGCTGACCCCCGAACCTGAGGTCAATCGCAGTGGTGAAGAGGCCCGCCCTCTGGGTGACTCACTCCGTTTCATGGCCCTCTTTCTGCTGATGGCCGCAAGCTTTGGGGCAGCGTTTTTCTTCAGTGCCGGACCCTGTTCTGATCTCAAACAGCTCCTTAGCCCGGGTGGGCCGGCTCTTCTGTCTGGCTTCCTGGTTGAGTCTGGCCGGTTTGTTCTGGCCCTGGTGGCCGCTTTTGCCATGGCCCGCCTGGCCGTGGGGTTGAAGCTGGCCCGCTCCCAGACCCTCACCGCCGCCTATATTGCCCCGGTTCGTGACTTTTTTGACCGTTACGGTCTGAAAACGGCCCTGCTGCTGCTCCTGCTTATTGGTTTTTACCGGATCTCAGATATCGTCCTTGGTGTGGTTTCCAATGTCTTTTACCTGGACCTGGGGTTCAGCAAGAATGTGATTGCCACCATTACCAAGACCTTTGGCCTGGGCATGACCCTGCTCGGCGGATTCCTGGGTGGCATGCTCACCCTTCGCTTTGGGGTCAACCGCATCCTCTTGCTCGGTGGTCTCCTGGCCGCGGCCACCAATCTGCTCTTCATGCTTCTGGCCTCGGCAGGGCCTGATGTGACGCTGCTCACCGTAGTCATTGCCGCCGACAATCTCTGTGCCGGTCTGGCCTCAATCGCCTTTGTCGCCTTTCTGTCCTCCCTGACCAGTGTCTCGTTTACGGCCGTCCAATACGCCCTGTTCAGTTCACTCATGACCCTGTTCCCCAAGTTGATCGGCGGTTACTCCGGGACAGCAGCCACGGCCTGGGGTTATGAGACCTTCTTTCTGCTCACCGCCCTTATGGGGCTCCCCGTGCTTGTTCTGATCTGTCTGGTTCGCAGGATTGAGACAAGCGTTTCGGGTCATCGGCAGGGATAATGTGTCGTCAGGGAATGGTGGTGGGCTTGGCCCGGTGGAAGCAGGAAGGTCCCCGTCCGGCAATGCTTCGCCCGAAACATGAGCGACTTATCCGTCGCCCATGTTTCAGATACGCCAGTCGGGGACCTTCCTGCTTCCACCTCTTCCTGCCTTTGTTCAGATCATTTGATTTAAGGTTGGACGGTTCGTGAAGAGTTGTTTTTGCCGAATAGTTACTTGTTTTTCTTGATAAACTCGATCAGTTGCCTGTGTCCGGCTGGAAAGGCATAGTTGTCGAGGGCATTGAGGCAGACCCAGCCGCAGTCCCGGGCGGCGCTCAGGATGGGCATGCAGGAATGATTGCTCTGTTCACTGCTCAGGGTACAGGAAAAGCCGTGCAGGGTGACCCGGTAGCGGGTGTAATGATGGGTGACCGTGGTGATTTTGTGGCCGACAATCACTGACAGCCCGGTTTCCTCCATGAATTCCCGGGCCACGGTCTGGGCTGGCTGTTCATCTCCTTCCCGTTTGCCGCCGGGAAACTCCCAGAGGTTGCCCCAGACGTCTTTGGTCCTCCGCTGCTGGATAAAAATTCGGCCCTGATGGCAGAGGATGCCGGTGGCCATTTCAATGGGAAGGATTGTGGGTCCTCTGCCCGGGACTGGCAGGTCATTGGTCAGTCCCTGCTGGTGGGCCAGGCAGAGGTGGGAGAGCGGGCAGTGAGCGCAGCGGGGATTTTTTGGAGTACAGATCAGGGCGCCAAGTTCCATGAGCCCCTGATTGAAGGCCCTGGCCCGGCCTTGAGGGAGTAATGCCTCGGCGAGTTGCCACAGCTCTTTCTTACAGGTTGGATCGCTCAGTTGCTGCTCCATTTTAAAGAGTCGGGCAAAGACCCGGCCAACGTTCCCGTCCACCAGGGGCGCGTCCTGGTTATAGGCGATCGAGGCGATGGCTCCTGCGGTGTAGGGGCCGATCCCGGGCAGGCGAATTAGCAGAGCGGGATCGGCTGGAATGATGCCCTGACAGGTATCCACCAGAATACGGGCACAGCTGTGGAGATTGCGGGCCCGGCTGTAATAGCCCAGTCCTTCCCAGAGCTTGAGCACCCGATCTTCATCGGCTCGGGCCAGGCTTTCGATATCAGGAAATTCCAGGAGCCAGCGTCTGAAGTACTCGATTCCCCGTTCCATCTGGGTCTGTTGGAGCATGATCTCAGAGATCCAGACCTCGTAGGGTCGATATCCCCGGCGCCAGGGCAGGTCCCGCTGGTGGCTGTTGAACCAGTCGATGAGCGCCTCCTGCAGGTCGCTTCGCAGCTGTGGGCTGAAAATGGTCATCATGGATTATTATGAGCAATGGCACATAAAAGTGCTTGAAAATTGGAGGCCAATTCTTTAATCTGCCACTTGGGCTCAAAAAGGTGGTTTTTGCAAGAGGTTCAAAAAAACAGATAAAAAACGTTAAGATCGTGTAACTATCCACCATAATGCCCAGGCATAGCCATAAACCGGAAGCTGTAACTGGTCATCGGGGCGCCAGGTTCGTTCATTCTGGACTTTGAAGCATACTTGTGTATGTGAGAAGGTCAGAATGGGCGAAAATAGTGTGCCGCTGAACAGTTACGATATCGTAACAGGTATTGGATGGCGAAGAAATAAGTTAAAGGAGGTCGTATGAAAAGTCTGGTTGTGTATTCATCTCAAAGTGGCAATACCAGGAAACTGGCGCAAGCCCTGTTTGACTCACTCGCTGGTGAAAAAGAGCTGGTCGCTCTGGCAGAGGCCCCCGACCCCAAGGGGTATGCCTTTATCGGTCTGGGATTCTGGTTCAAGGCCGGGCAGCCAGACCCGGCCTCCCAGGAGTATCTTGCTCGGATTAAGGATGGGCAGGATCTCTATCTCTTTGCCACCCATGGAACGGCAACAGGTTCTGATCATGCCAGAAATGGCATGAAAAGGGCCAAGGAGCTTGCTGCCGGTGCGCACATCATTGCCACCTTCACCTGTCCTGGAGAGCTGCCAGCCAAGGTCATGGAGATGATGGCTGCCAAAGACCCACAGCCTCCGTGGTTCAAAGATGCCCCTGCGGCCAAGGGACATCCCGATGAGACTGACTGCCGGAATGTGGCGCGGATGCTCCAGGAACTGGACCTGCCCTGAGCTTTGACCGTCTGAGGGCCTGTATTATTTACAGGTCCGTCCATTATTCCCTGGTCTGCGGGAAACGAAATGGGTCCTGGCCGGTCTTGCTTCGTATCCAGTTGAGGGACTTCTGGATGGTCTGCATCTGAATCAGTCGATCGAGGAGCTGCTGCTTGCCCGGGACATCAAGCAGGGAGAGGCCAATCACCATGGTGATCAGACCCTGACCGGGCAGAAAGAGCATGCCGAATCCTGCGATCAGGAGCAGGCCGCCCATGCCGTTCCGGAAGGCCCTGACCAAAACAGAGAGCAGTGGATGCATCTGATGCCGCTGATCTTTCTGGTAGCTGTGCACCAGAAAATAGTTTGTCCTTGCCCGGGCCACCAGCCAGGGAATGAGCAGCAGGCTGATGAGAAAGGTGGCTGCAGATAGCCCACCCAGCCAGGCAAACAGCTGGCCTAAATCCATATTGGCCAGGCCGCTGGTCATGGTTGTGGATCGGTCTTGGCTGGAGTTTCAGAGCGCTGGTTGGCCAGGAGCCAGAGACGCCAGTTATCACTCTGTCGCCGGTCGATGAGCTTGAGCTGCTGCATGGGCAGGGCGGCCAGTAACTCCTCTTCCATGGATGGAATGAATCCCGAGATCAGATAATATCTGGCCTGCCAGAAGTTTGGATTGTTGAAGAAATCCACCAGCAGCCCCTTGTAGAGATTGGCGATAACCAGGTCTACCTGGGTGTCGGGCAGGTCGGTCCTGAGGTCTCGTTGCTCCACGGTGACGATCTGTTCGCAGCTGTTGAGTTCGCGGTTGCGCAGGGCTACCTGACAGGCAAAGGGATTGTTGTCAATGGCCTGAACCGTGGCGGCCCCGAGTTTCGCAGCACCTATGGACAGTAGGCCGGTGCCGCAACCCAGATCAATGACCTGCTGAAACTGATCGGGCTGGTCGCCATACAGGTCGCACAAGACCTCCAGGCAGAGGCGGGTGGTGGCATGAAAACCCGAGCCGAAGATGACACTCGGATCAAGGCGGATCGGCAGCAGGTGTTCGGCGGGGTCGGCCTCCTCTGCCTCTTCCCACAGGGGAGAGATGGCCAGCGGGCCAACCCGGAAGGAAGTGATGTCGAGCCCGGCCTCCCAGTCGCGGTAATCGAGCTGGGCCTCATAAATGATCTCAGCTCCGGTTATGGAACAGATCTCGGCCATCAGGGCCTTCTTCTCCCGATGAAAAAAGAGGATGGCGGTTTCATCCTCGATCCAGGTGCCGATCAGGTCCGGGTCATTGATTTCGCCCAGTTCAATGCGGTCGAAGTTGTAGACAAAGAGCTGGTCGTAGCGGGTGTAGGGGGGCTTCAGCATGGGCTTCAGTTGAGGGTGGTTGCGGTAAAAAGAACCCGGTTGCCGGGTGGGGCTGAATTGAGCCGCCCCTGCTCGAGACGCAGACGGCTGGAGTTGATTCCAAAATCACTGGTGAGCAGATCATATACCAGAAAGGCTCGTTCCTTGGCAAGGTCGAGGAGGAGATCGTCATCGACCCGGACGGGCTGTGGACTGATGGGGGTGAGGGCGATCAGTTCCGCGGCGGAAATGTTCTGCTCCTGAATGGGACCCTTTTCATTGGCCTTGGGCGAGGATTGTGAGAGTGGGGCCAATTGGACCTTTTGTCTGGCGGCCTCTGCTTCCTGCCACAAGAGCAGACGGCGCTGATTCTCCAGTGTTACCCGCTCCTGTTCCCGGGCCTCGGCCTCAGCGAGCAGGACCTTGTGATCGACAAGCGGATCGGCCAGGCCGGTCAGGAGCAGGCCCAGGCCGGGGCGATTGTCCAGCAGAAAGGCCAGGTCCTGAGCCAGAATCCGGGCTGATGCTGTTATCTGGGTACGACCCGCTGCCATCTCCAGACCGTTGACCTCGGCCAGATGTTTAAATGGCCCGCTCAGCAGCAGGGGGGCAACCTGCGCCTTGAGGGTCAGGCTGCGAAAGTGGCTGGCCCATTGCCGGGCCAGCGGTCCGGCGTCCGGTGCCATGGGCAGGGTGTCGCTGAACTGCTCTCTGGGGTCTTTGAGCAGGGCCAGGGTCAGGCGGCTGGTGGTCTGGCCAGTGGCGGGGCGCAGGCCGGTGAAGGTGAGGGTGGCCTGCGGTTCGGGGTGGTCAATGTCCAGTTTCTGGCTCAGTTCAAGGTCGACATGGGCCTGCCTGCCATCGAGGGCCAGCGGCCGGGCGATCTGTTCCTGGAATGAGGCCAGCGGCAGGCGGGAAAGGGTCAGTGTCCATTCTTCAGCAGAACCATCTGAGAACAGGGCGCTGGAGCCCTTCAGCTCCAGGGGTGACTCGCCTATCTGACCGTCGAAGTGGAACGCTGAGTGACTGTTCCGGCTCAGGTCTGAGATTGAGCCGCTTATTCCACTGATTTGGGTCTGCCAGGGTGGGTTGAGACGAAGATCCTGATAGTCGATGGTTCCTTGCTGAATGTGGAACTGGTCAATGGTGGTTGCGGCCTGTCTGACTGACGGGTCCTGGAACAGTTGCTGGAGGAGGGCTGCTGCTGCGGTTGCAAGCGAGGGGCTGGCCGTCGATGAAGGATTGGCTGGCTGGCGCAGCCAGCGGCCGTTGAGGCGGTCCAGGTCAAGACGACCGATCCGGACGCTCTGCTCTTTCAGATTATAGACCAGGTCCTGGAAGGTTGCACGTTCCCAGCCGATGCGTACGGCGGGTTGGCCAACAGCGACCTGACCTGCTTCAAGCTCCAGGTGCCCCGTGAAGAGCGAATTTTTCGGGTTGAACCAGCCGGTACAGTTGACCAGGGCTGTTGCGTTCCGGATCAGGGGAACCGCCGGCAGCCATGGGCCAAGGACAGTCGCGGGGATCTTGCTGGCCTTGAAGTCCAGAAGAGGGTCTCCTGTGGGTGAACGGAGGGTGTTGATTTCGACCCGGCCCGGGACGTCCTGGCCGCTTTGTCCGTTGATGGTGGCCGTGAGCAGGGAGGTGGAATCGGTGCCGGTCTGCCCGGTCCGGGGCTGGTAGGTCAGGTGCAGGTCATCAAGGGTCAGTGGTGATCCTGTCTTTTCCTGCGGGTTGAGAGTCAGTTGCCCCTTGAGATCAAGCTTCTGGAAGGACCAGCCGTCCTGTTTGTTCAATAGAGGTGGCCATTGACCCGGAAAGAGATTGACCTCGCTGTCTGTGATTCTGATCGTTCCCAGATCCAGATGCCCCTTCCCTCGTGTGACCCCTTCCAGTGAGACCTGTCCTGCCTGTAGCCATTCTCTGTGGTTGTGAGTCAGTCGCAGGTCCTGTATCTCAAGTTGTCCTTGGCTGAAGCTGGGTTGCCATGGATGGTTTGGCTTCAAATCGAGCTCAAGAGTCCCCTGAAGCGTTCCCTGGCCTGCGGCCTGTCCCTGTGGATCAGGAGACAGGAACGGCAGCAGGTCTGAGGCTGAAAGTCCTTTGATGGTCAATGGGCCTAGGAGCCGTTCATCAACAAGTGTCCCCTGCCACTGAAAGAGGCTGTGGGTGTCATCTCTCCGGCCATTCAGGGTGAAGGTCGTCTGGGCGGGTGAGTTGTTGATGCTCAGTTGCAGCCTCAGCCAGGTCTGGAGCTTGTTTTCCGGAGACGAGGAAAGAATGGTCAAATATCCATCGGACAGGGAAAACAGCGGGCTTTCAGTGTTTCCCGTCGCAGATAGGTTCAGCAGGGGCAGCAGGGTGCTCAGCTGTTGTTTGAGGGCCTCTGCTCCGGCCTGAATCCGGGGAGTGCTTATCTGCCACTGCTGGAGCTGATGGCGGCGGGCCAAGGGTTGCCAGCTCCCCTGGATCAACATGTCCGGGGCAGTGAGTTGAAAGGCCTTGTCAGGACTGGAGAGTTCTGCCTCTGTGATGGTCGTTCGATAGTTCAGGCGCAACCGGCCTGTGTCCTGGTCTTGCGGGTTGTAGGCAATGGACAGGTGGGTATCACCCCGGCCCTTGTTGAGTTGCAGGGGCAGATCCAGGGAACCCAGATAGAGCGGCAGGTCAAGGTCAGTCAGGTCGCAGGACAGGGAGACCTGTGGCTGTCCCTGCTCATTGTGGTCCACCGCACCTTCCAGGGAGAAGGGGCTGTTGTTGATTCTTGCCTGGAATCGCGGGATCGAGACCACCTGTCCCGCGGGTTGTCTGTTTCCCAGGGCCATGCCGGGCAGGGTGAGGTCGATCTGGTCGATGATGTGAGTCTGTTGGCCTGCCTGGTCGTGCAACCGGATGCTGCCGTTTTCAATGCGTAAATCGTTGATTGTGAACTGCAGCCCCAGTTTCTGGGTGGCCATCAGCCAGACAGGAGGCGTGGACAGGGGGCGTAGCTGCAGGTCGAGTTGACCGCTGGCCTGTTGTTTCAGATCAAAAGAGGGCTGGCTGATCAGGATCTCGTTGAAGTTGATCTGGCCGTGTTGCAGGGCCCGGGGGTTGAGCCGGATGTACAGCTGTTCAATATGCACAGGGGGATGCGCTTCAGCTTCAGGCAGGGCGTGGCGCAAGTTCAGATTGGTCGCGGCCAGTTGAAAGGTGAACGGGTTAAAGGTCAGCTGGCCGGTAGTCATCTCCAGTCCGGTGGTCTGGCGTAACAGGTTGCCGATCCCTTTTTGCAGGAGATACGGGGTCAGGAAAAAACCAGCGGCGCAGCCGCTTATCACCACAAAGACCAGAACAAGAAGCCAGGTCTCAGTTCGGCTTTTTTGGCGCCGGTGGCGTTGCGGAGTGGTTGGGGGCGGCGCCGGAGCGCCCGGGGGGTGCGATCTGGCCGTCTGGTCTCCCGCTTCCGGGCCGGAGTTGGATGGGCGGGGGGCACCCGGCTGGATGGAGATGTTGCCGAAGGGGTCGGACATGGTCAATCTGGCCTGTATTCCGCAAGGGGTTGAGTGGATAAAATTTTTTTATAACCTACCACTTATTGCTCATGACTTCCATGGATTAAGTGGCCAGAGGCCGTCAAGGGCAACAAAGAGGTGGCGAGCGGGCCTGTTTGAATAAAAAAGGTGTAATTACAACTTTTTCTTGGAAAAATACAGATTGTACCTGTAGAATGAAATGCAAGGTTTCCCTTCGGTCAATCTTTTGACCAAGCGAGGGCTGTTGTCACCCGCTCAAGGGAGTTAAATTCAAATTTTGTGGCCAATGTTCGATTTTCTGAAAATACTGCGCTGGCAGGATGGCCTGGATATCCTGGTGGTTGGCTTTCTCATCCACAAGGCCATGACGATCATCAAGGGCACCCGCTCGGTGCAGATGCTCCTGGGTCTGATGGTCCTGATCGTTGTCTATTTCATGGCCATTGCCCTGGATCTGGCCGCCATGCAGTGGCTGCTCAACACCTTTCTCAGTTCTCTGCTCCTGATTGTCATCATCGTTTTTCAGAGTGATATCCGTCGGGCCCTGACCCAGGTGGGCAAGTCCCCGTTTCGGGTGGGCCGGGAGATGGCGGAAAAGGATATCGATGAGATTATCCGGGCCGTCTTCTACCTGTCCAAGCGGCGGATCGGTGCCCTGATCGTATTGGAACGGGAGACCGGTCTTCGTGATTATATCGAATCGGGTATTGATCTGCAGGCCAAGCTCAGCAAGGAATTGCTGATCTCAATCTTCATGCCGGTCTCGCCTCTGCACGATGGAGGGGTGATCCTCAGTGAGGGGCATATTGAGACGGCCGGGGCCATCCTGCCCCTGACTCAGAATCCGTATGTGAACAAGAAATACGGAACCCGGCACCGGGCGGCCATTGGCCTGTCCGAAGAAACGGATGCCGTTATTCTGGTGGTCTCTGAAGAGACCCAGGAAATCTCGCTGGTCCGGCACGGGGCCCTGACCACCATGAGCGATGAAATGACCCTGGCCAACGGCCTCCGGGCCATCTTTGAGGTCAAGGAAGGTTCGGCCCTGCCCTGGCGTAAATGGATTAAAGGCCTATGAAGCTGAACGATCCCTCAGCCCTGCAGGATCTCTGGCCCAAGGGCTGGACCATGCGTTTCATTGCCCTGGTCCTGGCCGTGGTGGTCTGGTATTTTGTCGGCGGTGAGGACAAGGTGGACAAGAATGTGATGATTCCGGTGGAGGTCATCAACCTGCCCCGGGATCTGGTCATCGCCAATCAATACAAGCGTGAGATCGAAGTCTCGGTCAGCGGCCCGCGCAGTCAGGTCCTGAGCCTGGCCGAACGCGGGGTCCGGCGGCAGATCGATCTCTCCCACGCCACTGCCGGGACCATGGTCATTGCCAATGACAATGACTCCATTCCGGTCCCGCGCGGGGTAACGGTCCTGCGGGTCCAGCCGGCAACGATTATCCTCTCCCTTGACAATCTGGTCCAGAAGTTTTTCGGGATCAAGTCGATGACCCGGGGCAGCCTGGCCCCGGATTATGTCCTCAAGTCGATCCGGATGGACCCGGATGTGATCTCCATTACCGGTCCCCAGGCCGTCTTGTCGCGGATTACAGAAATCAAAACCAAGACCATTGATCTCAGCGGTCTGCATCAGGCCATTCAGATTCAGATCCCCCTGGATATCAGCCCGGAAATCATTGATCTGATCGGCGAGACCTCGGTCACCGCTGATATCAATATTGCCCTTGAAACTATTGAGAAAAAGCTCCCTCCTCTACCCGTGGAGCTGGTGGTTGACGGAAAACATCAGCGGGTGTCACCGGCCACGGCCACCCTGACCGTGGAGCTACCGAAATCCTTTATGCACAGCAAGCCTGATCTGCAGAAACTCTTCCAGATCCTGGCCAACCCTGCCCGGGAAGATGGTCAGGCTGAGTTGAAGGTTGTGGCCAGGCCTGAGCTGACGGTCCCCTTCACGGTGATCAAGATTGAACCGGCCTCGGTCTTCGTGATCCAGGAGCAGCCCCTGCTCGACGCATTGCCGATCCCGGATGCCGGGACCAAAACAGTTCCCGGGCCAGTGCCAACTTCTACAATCAAGCCTGCGTCAAAACAAAACAAATAACCGGTTGTATCCGGCAAGAGAGAAGAGCCATGAGACGTCTTTTTGGAACCGACGGAATCCGTGGGGTGGCCAACAGCCATCCCATGACCACCGAGATCGCCATGCAGGTGGGCCGTGCCGTGGCCTTTATTGTCAAGAAACAGGCACGTGGGCACAGTATCCTGATCGGTAAGGATACCCGCCTCTCCGGCTATATGCTGGAAAATGCCCTGGCGGCCGGGATCTGCTCCATGGGGGTTGATGTTCAACTGGTGGGGCCTCTGCCCACCCCGGGGATCGCCTTCATGACTACTTCCATGCGGGCCGATGCCGGGGTGGTGATTTCGGCATCGCACAATCCCTTTCAGGACAACGGGATCAAGATTTTCTCAGGTGACGGCTTTAAACTCCCGGATGCAGTGGAGGCCGAGATTGAGGAGTTGATTGTCTCCCAGAAGATGGATGCCCTGCGGCCCGTGGCGGAGGAGGTGGGCCGGGCCCGGCGTATTGATGATGCCAAGGGCCGCTATATCGTCTTTCTCAAGAATACCTTCCCGCGTCGCTATACCCTCGATGATTTTCACATCGTTCTCGACTGCGCCCATGGCGCCACCTATGGCGTGGCGCCCCATGTCTTTACGGAGCTCGGGGCCAGGGTGACCCTTTTGGGGGCAAAACCCAATGGCACCAATATCAATGACGGCTGTGGGGCCCTGTACCCGGAGCTTATGGCCGCAAAAGTCCGGGAAGTCGGGGCCGATATCGGTCTGGCCCTGGACGGTGACGGTGATCGCCTGATCGTCTGTGATGAGCAGGGGCAGGTGGTGGGGGGGGATCATGTCATGGCCATCTGCGCGGCCGATCTGATTCGGCGGCGCAAGCTGAACAAAAAGACCCTGGTGACTACGGTCATGTCCAATATGGGCCTTGAACTGGCCATGCGCGAGATGGGCGGGGCCATGGTTCGGACGGCCGTCGGTGATCGCTATGTGGTTGAGGAGATGCGCCGCAATGGCTATTCCTTTGGTGGAGAGCAGTCAGGCCATCTGGTCTTTCTGGATCATATCACCACGGGCGATGGCATCCTGGCAGCCCTTCAGCTGCTGACCGTGATGATCCAGCGGGAAAAACCGATCTCTGAGCTTGCCCGGATCATGGAGAGTTTCCCTCAGGTCCTCAAGAATGTGCGGACCCGCACTAAGATGGATGTCTCGAAGATCCCGAATTTTCCCGAGACCCAGGCGCGGCTCGAGCAGCAGCTGGGCAACACCGGTCGGATACTGGTTCGTCCCTCGGGTACCGAACCGCTCCTGCGGGTCATGGTCGAAGGGCAGGATGATCAGCTGATCAATGGCATGGCCGATGAACTCTGCGACCTGATCAGCCGTGCCGACCGGGCCTGAATAACCAGTATGGCTGGGCCATTTTGGTCCAGCCATACTGGTCCGCAGTAAGTCTCAACACTCACTCAGCCATCAGATCCAGTCAAAGCGGATGGTGTTGTCAAGGGCGTCGACCCGGGCCACCTGCACCTGGGTCATACTGCCTGGCTCCGGGGTCATGCCGCCGGGTGTGGGCAGGTCAAAGTCCATGAGGATTGCGGTCAGGAGCAGCTTCACCCGTTTGGGGCCGCTTTCAAGGATCAGGGCCTCCATGGGCTGGCCGACGCGGGCTTCCAGGTACTTGAGCAGCCAGTAGCGATGGCGCTGCTGTCGGACGTTGTTGGCCTGGGCCAGGGTCCGGGTGATCACTGCGGTGAAGTCCTTGCACATCTCTTCCGAGAAGCATAACTCCTCCCGCCTGACGACTGAGTGGAGCTGATGCTGCATGGACAGATCCAGCAATCTGCGGATGGGTGAGGTAACGGTTGTGTACTGGCTGACCCCCAGGCCGCTGTGGGGTTTGGCCAAAGTCAGCAGTTCGCCGCGCGAGAGCATCTTGCGCTGCTTGGAATTGAGGAAGAGGTCGTTGTCTGTTCCCTGGACCAGCCGCTTGCGTGGCGGCCCCTGGGCCCGGAACAGGCCCGGGAGCATGCGGTCGGCGAGATAGCGGGCAGACTCGGTATTGGTCAGGATCATCAGTTCCGAGACCAGGGTACGCGCCGGGGTGTCAGAGGCGGCCAGCTGGACACTGGGCTTGCCGGCCTGATTGACATGAATATTGACATCCGGGAAGGGCAGGAGCAGGGCCCCCTGGGCCAGTCGCCGGTCCCGCAGTTGCTGGCGCAGCCTGTTCAGGGTCATCAGCTGCGGATCACTTTCGATCAGCAGATCCACCTCGTCATAGGTCATGCGTCGGGCCACCTTGATGATCGAAGGCATGATTCGTACCCGCAGGACCTCGGCTTCGGGGGACAGCAGGATCATGAAACTCATGGTCGCCCGTACCTCGCCCTGCACCAGGCTGCAGATCCCCTGGGAGAGATGGCGGGGGAGCATGGGCACCTGGCGTTCCGGAAAGTAGATCGAGGTCCCGCGGGCCAGGGCCTCCTGAAACAAGGGGTCGCCCGGTCGCACATAATGGGCGACATCCGAGATATGGACTCCGACCAGGAAATTGCCGTCTTCCTCCTCCAGGGAGAGGGCGTCATCGTGGTCCAGGGTGGTGGGTCCGTCAATGGTGATGGTTGGTAGGTGGGTGAGGTTCCGCCTGGCCGGATCGTCAAAGAGTTCGGCCGTGCCCCGCTGGAGGATGCCCTCGGCCTGCTGGATGGCGGCCAGGGAAAAGTCCACCGGCAGTTCCTGGCGGAGCAGGGGAATGTTTTCGTTCCTGTCCCAGATCCCGACCTTGACCAGGAGATGAAAGGGGTCGTGCGGTCGGTTGAAGTTGCCATCTTTGAGGATCTGGCGGGCAAGGTCAGCCTCTTTCGCATCGCCTGTAAACAGATAGAAGTCGCGAATGATCTCCAGGCAGTGGAGGTCGGTATCGTCCATTGCGGCCCGGCTCTTTTCTCCCCGGTCGATTGCCTGGAGCAGATCGGCCCCGTGGCTGATTATTGCCAGCTTCTGGGCCTCCCTGTCCTGCTGGATCAGGATCTGCTCCACCTGTTCGGCGCTGTGCGCTTCAATGACCTCGTTGCGGTAGCGGAAGTGGACCCGATCGGTGAAGACCGCCCTGATCAGGGCGCAGATCGTGTCGTCTCCCACCGTGTCGCCAAACTGGAGTTCCGCCAGGAAGCGGGGACTGAAGCTGTCGCTTGCCTCCTCCGAAATCAGATCCCAGAGATCTTCAAGATTGACGCCCTCGCTCAGTTGCTGGCGGGTCTCTGTCGTTGCCTGGAGCAGGCGGATCTGTTCATCACGGCTGTTCAGGGGCCAGCTGGTCTCGGAACAGTGGATGACCCGGCTCAGAGGCAGGTTGACTTCACGGCCGTTCTGGTTGATGAGTCTGGCCCGTTTGGGCTGGGCCTCGTTCACCAGACCGCAGATAAATTTGCCGCCGTCCAGGTATTCGATTATTTTGCCGGCTGCGGCTATCTGCATGTTAGTTTGATCCGTATCGTGGTTGACGGTTGTCTTGGTCCGAGTTCATGTGATATGCTGGAGTGAGTCATCCGGTCTGACTCCTTGTGCCGGTCCTATCCAGGAAGACGGGGCCGGTAGAAGGGGAAGATGGGAGGTCAGATCGGGGGCTGAAACTCAGCGACACGCTCAGCAAAGTACAATAGCAGTCAGCCAGTCTTTTTCAATCAAAATTTGAGTCTGTGATCATATGGAACACTCCGCGCAATCCGTCCACTCAGGCATGGTGGCCATTGTTGGTCCACCCAACGCCGGTAAATCGACCTTGATGAATGATCTGCTGGGGCAGAAGATTTCTATTGTCACCCCCAAGCCTCAGACCACCCGGAACCGGATCATGGGGGTGGTGAACGGTGACGACTATCAGGTAGTTTTCCTCGACACCCCGGGCCTGCACCGGGCCCGCCAGCCCCTGAATCTGGAGATGGTCCGCATTGCCATGGAGTCCCTTTCCGGGGTTGATGCCGTGCTCTACATGATCGATGTCTCCCTGCCTCTGCCCGAGACCAGACGGGCCGAGCAGGGCCGTGAGATCAAGGAGCAGATGGAGGAGGTGGACAGTCCGGTGATCCTGGTCCTCAACAAGGTCGATCTGCTGGACAAGGAGCGACTGCTGACCATGATTGATGGCTACGCCCGCCTGTATCCCTTCCATGCCATCTTCCCTGTTGCCGCCCTGCATGGAGACGGCACCGATGGTCTGCTCAAGGAGATTGTCTCGCTCCTGCCGCTCGGGCCGCGCTATTTCCCCGAAGATATTCCCACCGATGCCACTGAGCGTTTTCTGGTGGCCGAGATGATCCGGGAAAAGGTCTTCCTGCTCACCGGTCAGGAGATCCCCTATTCCACGGCCGTCCAGATCGAGAGTTTCAAGGAGGATGAGGCCAGGCGGCTGGTGACCATTCATGCCGCCATCGTCCTGGAGCGGGATTCCCAGAAGGGGATCGTGATCGGCAAGGGGGGCAAGAAGCTCAAGCAGATCGGCACCGCCGCCCGGATTGATATCGAGGAACTACTCGGTTCCAAGGTCCTGTTGAAGCTCTGGGTCAAGATTCGCAAGAACTGGACTCAGGATGAGCGTTTTCTGAAAGAGCTGGGCTTTTAGCCACGGTTGATGGGTGGTAAGGTTGATCGATGAGGAGGGAAGTTGGGAGAAGTTGTTTCGACTGTTGTGCTTGACGGTTGGTAACTCTCCTACTTAAGGCGAAAAGCGGTGTGCTCGGTTTGAGCTGTAACGGTAGGGCAGTGCTACAGGTGTGCGAAAAAGGCCCGCAAGCTTATAGCACGCTGTGCGAGCAGGCCGATGACAAAGCAGCTGCGCTGCTGCTCTACAGTTACGATGGTTTGGATGATGGTTGCTCGTGATTTGTTATCATTTCGTTTTACTGCCTTGGGCAGCAGACCTTGGCTCTGATAACGGTTCCGGATCAGTATTCGGCCTGTTTCCACATCTCGGACGTGAACCTGACCACCCTGTTGCGCCCTGCCTCCTTGGCCTTGTACAGGGCGACATCGGCAAACTTGATGGCCTCCCAGAAGCCGTCGGTGTCTTTGGGGAATTCGCTTGCCCCGATACTCAGGGTTTTTTGCAGGGTGCCGTCGGGAACATTGATGATGGTGCTTTCCATGGTCTGACGAATCCGTTCGGCCAGATCCAGGGTGTCGGACTCGTTCTTGACGTCGATGAGCAGGACAATGAATTCCTCACCTCCGTAGCGGATGATCAGGTCTGAAGTCCGCACGCAACTCTTTAATACCTCAGCCGTCTTCACCAGTACCATGTCTCCGGTCTCGTGGCCGTACGTGTCATTGACCTCCTTGAAGTAATCCATGTCGCACATGAGGATGCCGACCCTGCTGTTTCGCCGGGTGGTACTGGCCACCAGGGTATCGCTGTAAGTCTCCAGAAAACGCCGGTTGTAGAGGTCGGTCATGGCGTCACGCATGGTGGTTTCGTGCAGGGCAGAGGCAAAGCGTTTGGCCTCGATGACCGGAGTGGCCTCCTTGATATAACGGGAGGCCTTTTTGACGAGCTGGAGGAATTTTTTCCGTGCCTGGGGTGAGCTGTCCTTTCTGAAGAGAAACTGGACGATGCCGACGACCTTTCCGCTGGCAAGCATGGGGATGCAGTGATGTTCAAAGAGATCCCCATGGGGGAATTCCTGGCAGATATTGGGGAATTCAAGAGAGCAGATGGCATGACCTGTTCGTTTGGCTCGACAGCGTTGGGCATTGTCAAAGATATCCGGATGGCAGACATGCTTAAAGTTTGATGCATAGGCGACTGTCAGATTGTTTTTATTGCCGCTCTGTTCGTAGATATAGAGGTCCTGTAACTTGTACCGGTCTTCCAGAAGGTGGGCCAGCCGCTTGTTGACGGCTGTGGTCGTCTCTTCTTCCTCAATAATTGCCTTGAAGGCGTTGAGGTTGAAGATGTTGTCGATCAGCGTATTTAACTGGTGGGCCAGCTGCCCCACCTCATCATTGCTTTTGACCTCAATGTGTTTGGCCTGATCGCCCTGGTCATTGGCAATGGCCGTAATTTTATCAAGGATATTGCGCAGGGGGAGGACAATGACCAGCAGGTAGAGGGTGGTGGCGATAGTCAACACCAGGGCAATGATCAGGCCGATGGTGTAGGTCTTGGCCTGGGCACCATCGATGATCTCCAGAAGCTCAGTGGTGAGTGTGTCCTGACGGGTGTTGATTTCTGCGGTCTTGGCAATGATCAGGGTGTGGAGGAGATCCAGGGACTGGGTGAGGTCGGTTATCAGGGCCTGTTTCTCGTCCGTCGGGCAGTGGGTGGACAGGCAGGTGGAAAAGGCCTGGTAGTTGCTGCGGGCGATCTGGAGACTGTCGAAAAGTCTTTGGGCGATCTCATCAAGGTTTGCATGGACTGCGTCCTCAATTATGGGGCTGTCTTTCGAATGGGTTGTTGTCTTGGCCGGATTCTCTTTGTCGTGGAGGAGTGAGTTGATTCGGTCTTCCATCTCGTCCAGGTGCCAGTCTGCGCTCTCTTTTCCATTGGCGAGCGGCAGATTGCCATTGTTGAGGCCTTGGATCATGGCCGTGCTGATGGCGTTGAGGTCTTGCAGCAGCTGGCTGCTGATCTGGTATCTGGGGATGGCGTTATTCTGGATGTGACGATTTCTCTCGGCTATTCTTTCCAGGGCATTGGTGTTGAAAAAAACAAGGATCAGGACACTGAGCAGGGAGACCACCAGCATCCCGATGAGTTTGCCGCTGATAGTGGTATCAAGACATATTTGAATGAACCTGTTGAAAAGGTTTCGCATGAGACCCATAGGACTCGTAGGACTCGTTGGTGTTGGGGGGAGTGTTGAGAGCGGGGCGGCGGTCTCTTCTTGAGAAAGTTGGTCAGGTGTTTTTTTCATGGCGGTTGGCCGTGATGATGAGAGCTGCCACTGGTGGCACAGTCAGTTTTTGTGGGGATTGTTTGATTAAATCCTGTGATATCGAAATCTTGAGCGGAGTATCGGTGGTTTTCACGGCAGGTGTCAAGGAAAAAATAGAAAAAAGAAGATTTTTACCCTGAACTATGGGTGTGGGGTCGTGCCACTCCCGGTCGTGCCCAGAGGTTCAATGTTGAGATCCATGCCGCAATGGGGACAGACAGAATTCTCGCCCTTTTCCTTGTCCTCTTCCAGATCTTCCCTGATAAAACCTGAGGCAATGATGCCAGCGGGCAGAGCCACGATGCCCACGCCCAGGAGGGCAATCACGGCCGCCAGGGCCTTGCCCAGCGGGGTGATGGGGTAGAGATCGCCATAGCCCACCGTGGTCAGAGTGACCACACTCCACCACATGGCGGCCGGGATGCTGGAAAAGACCTCGGGCTGGGCCTCGTTCTCGGCCAGGTACATCAGGCTGGAGGAGAGGATCAGCATGGTGGTGACCACCACCAGGACCACGGTCAACTCTCCGCGTTTATCGACAAAAACGGCGATAATCCGCCGGAGCGAGTCTGTGTAACGGGCGAGTTTGAAGACCCGAAAGAGGCGTAACAGTCGCAGGGCCCGCAGGATGCGCAGGTCGGCCATGAAAAAAGGCAGGTAGAAGGGCAGGATGGCCAGAAAATCAATCAGGGCCATGGGCGTGAACATGAAGCGCAGGCGTCCTGTCAGGGGATGCCCATAACGTTCTTCGCAGGTACAGGCCCAGATGCGAAGCAGATATTCAGCAGAGAAGATGATGACCGAGATCAGCTCGAAGAGATCAAAGGCCCTCTGGTAGCGGAGCTGGAGCTGTTCCACCGTGCTCATGATGACGGCGGCAATGTTGAGCAGGATCAGGGAGATGATCAGTACGTCAAACAAACGGCCGAGATAATCTCCCTTTTGTGAGGGGTTGACGAAGTGGTAGATCCTGTGTCTGATGCCCTGGGTCATGGCTGCTGCAAGGTGGCCGGTGCCTGGGGCTGCGGCTGGCGGTATTGGCTGTAGAGATCGAGGCTCTTGAGGATGTTGAGGGCCGAGCGCAGTTGATTGTCACGCTGGAGCTGCTGCTGGAGCAATTTCAGGTCACGATTTTCAGTTGTTTTCTCGCTGGCAGGCCGGCTCCTGGAATCCTGTCTGGCGCCTTCGATGTGATTTTTGAGGTCGGCCTCACGCAGGGTCTCGCCCTTTTCGTTGTCCTTGTTTTCTTCATGATAGGGCAGGAAGGGGACCTCGACATCGGGGTTGATGCCTGTGGCCTGGATGGAGCGGCCACTTGGGGTGTAGTAGCGGGCCGTGGTCATGCGCAGGCCTGCACCTTCGGGCATGGGGATCAGGGTTTGAACGCTCCCCTTGCCAAAGGACTTGCTGCCCACCAGGATACCACGTTTCTGATCCTGAATGGCCCCGGCCACGATCTCCGAGGCACTGGCCGATCCTTCGTTGATCAGCAGAACCAGCGGATAGTCGTTGGCGCTGTCACCCTGTTCGGCCTCAAAGCTCATGGTCTGATCTTCGTGTCTGCCCCGGGTGGAGACGATGAGACCCTGGTCAAGGAAGATGTCGGAGACAGAGATGGCCTGGTCCAGCAATCCGCCCGGATTGTTGCGGAGATCAAGGACCATGCCCTTGATCGGCTGTTCAGTCTGCAGGCGGTCCAGTTCTTTTTCCAAGTCGATGGTGGTCTGGGACTGGAAGTTGGTGATCCGGATATAAGCCAGGCCAGGTTCCATGAACACGGCCTTGATACTCTGCAGGGGGATCAGGTCCCGGGTCAGGACGAAATCCTGGAGCTCCTTCCAGCCATCACGGTAGATCGAGACAGTGACTGTGCTCCCCACCGGTCCGCGCAGACGCTTGACCGCCTCTGTGGGAGTCATCTCGCTGGTGGCTTCGCCGTCGATCTTGATGACCTGATCCTTGGCCTTGAGGCCTGCCCGGTCAGCCGGGGTGCCCTCAATGGGAGAGACCACGGTGATCATCCCGTTGACGATGGTGATCTCGATGCCGATCCCGGTAAAACTGCCCCGGGTCTCTTCCTGCAGTTCCTTGAACTCGTTGCTGGTCATGTAGGAGGAGTGGGGGTCAAGCGAGAGGAGCATGCCGCTGATGGCCCCTTCAATGACGTCCTTGATCTTGATCTCTTCCACATAGTTATCTTCGAGCAGCCCCAGGACATTGGCAAAGATCTCCAGCTGCTGGTAGGTCGCACGTTTTCTCTCCTGGATGGACTCTGATTCTGAGGTTGAACTGGTATCAGGAACCGACTCGGAACTGGCCGGGATTGGTGTCAGCAGGAGCAAGATGATGAAAATGATGCAGCAGCTCCTGAAAACTTTGAAAATGACGGACGCGGTGTTGACTGAAAGAAATCTTTTCATGATGGGGGTGCTCGCAGGTGGTCTCCGGATAAAAAAAGAGATGGGCGTGGTGGGGAAAAACACTCTGGCCTGTGGTTCAAAGGATCGGTTCATGGGCGGGTCAGTTTTTTATGGTTGAGCCAGGCAAGTGGGTCCTGTGGTTTCTGGTCCTTACGAATTTCCAGAAGAAGACCGTCTTCCATCAGGGTGGCCGTGGGGCCGCTGCGGCCAATGGCCTCGCCGGTGGAGACCTGCTGCCCCTTCTTGACCAGGATCGTCTCGATCCGGCTGACCAGGGATGAATAGCCGTGGCCGTGGTCAATGATCACGGTGTTGCCGTAGTTGCGCAGATAGGCGGCAAAGCTCACCTGTCCCTCGAAGATGGCCTGGACCGTGGTCCCATGGCCGGTCTCGATGGAGATTCCGGTGGAGACGGCCTTGATGCCCATCCGGTTCTTTTTTTCGTCGCCGAAGCCGACCAGGATGGTTCCGGTCACCGGTGGATTCAGCAGGCCCTTGTTCAGCAGAAACCCCTGCTCCAGGAGTTGGCCTTTCTGGTCCAGGGTGGCGAGTGAGGCAGAGAGACTGTCGGCCGCGCGATCCATTTCCTGCACGGCCTGCTGGTGCAGCCTGGTTTGGGTCCTGATCTGGCTCAGCAGGTCTTGCTGCTGTTCCTTGAGGCGGCTGATTTCATCCTGCTGCTGGTGCGATTCGAGGATGAAGTTGGCCAGGACCTCTTTTTGTCGGTCGACCAGGGTCAGGGCCTCCTGGAGTTCGCTGATGGTGACGCGGTAGCCGGTGATTATGGCCTGGTCGTAGGCCAGCAGGGTGTTGAAGGCATCGTGGAAACTGAGCAGTTCAGGAAAGGTCTCCGAGGAAAAGGCAACATTGGCCGCCCCGATCTTGTCCATGGTGTAATAGGCCTTGAGGCGTTTCTGCAGATGGTCCAGGACGGCCTGTTTCTTGACGCTGATTCGGGCGATTTCTCCTTCCTTTCTCTTGATCAGTTCCTGCTGATCCGTCTGTTTTTCCTCGAGTGTCGTGACCTTGTCCTGCTGCTCGGCCAGCGTCTGTTCCAGGGCCGCAAGTTCGGCCAGGAGGTCGCGTTCCTGCTGCCTGTTGTTGTGGATGGCCTGCTCCTGCTGGCTGATTTCCTCCTGCAGGAGGGTGATATCGGCCTGGCCCTGTTCCAGGTCGTGCTTCAGGGCCTCCTTTTCGGCCTGGATGTTGATCTTCTGCAAAAGGCTGGTGTTCTTGGGCAGCAGTGTGGTCCTGGTCGGGACGAGGGCCAGGTCATGTTTGATTATTTTCTTTTCGGTCAGAATGTCGATCAACGGGGCGGCAGGCGTCGAGGTCAAGAGCAGGAGCCAGGCGCAGGCCGTAAGCGCAGTCAGACTCCTGGCCGAGAATGGGGGCCGAAAGCGGATGGTCATTCCATTGCTCCTTTGCTCCCGGCTTAGATGCGCAGGGCCCGGCGCATGGAGATGTGGCTGGCGATGCCGCACAGGGCCATGGCCGTTCCGATGATGATGGCCAGGATCGGCAGGGAAAGAAAGGTCAGTGAAAAGATGTTCAGGATTGAGGGCCCTGAAAAATGGTTGAGAGTCCACTGAAAGAGCAGGTAAAGGGAGCCAAGACCCAGGGCCGAGCCCATGCAGCCCTGGAGCACTCCTTCCAGGAGAAAGGGGGTGCGGATGTAGCCGTTGGTAGCGCCCACCAGCCGCAGCAGTTCGATTTCGTCTTCGCGGCCGAGAATGGTCAGACGGATGGTGTATGAGACCATGAAGGTGGCGGTCAGGACCAGAAGGGTGCCGCTCAGAAGGACGATGATCGACAGCAGGCGGGTGAAGGCGTAGAAGCGTTCCACCCACTCCTGGCCGTACTGGACCTTGATGGTCCCGGGCAGGGTGTCGAGAAAGTCGGCCAGCAGACTGACCTGATGGAGGCCGCGCAGGTTCTTGAGCGGGGTGACCTCCATGGAAGGCGGCAGGAAGTCGCTGGGGACATCCGTGAGCAGATCGCGGTTCTGGCCCAGTTGTCCTGCAAAAAGATCCAGGGCCTGCTCAGGTGAGATGAAGCGGATCTTCTCCACCCGTTCAAAATCGGTGATCCTACGGCGAAGTTGCTCCTGCATCTCCGGGCCTGGCTCTTCTTCGAGATAGACGATCAGGCGCAGGTCATTGCCCAGACGGCCACCGGCGCTGAGCATGTTGCAGTAGATCAGGTAGAAAAATGAGAAGATCAGGACCGAGAGACTGACCGTGATCAGGGTCATCAGTTGTGAGGTCCAGGTCTGTCTGAGATTCCGGCCCAGTTGACGGAAGACGGCCAGCCAGAAATTCATGCCTGCTCCCCCTTGCCTATCTGCGGGTCTGTTCCCGGGTTCAGGGTGTGGAGCCTGCCCCTGTGTAGTTCCAGGGTCCGGTGGGGGCTGCCCTGATAGATGGCCGGGTCGTGGGTGGCGATGATCAGTGTTGCCCCAGCCGTGTGCCGGCGACGCAGCAGTTCCATGACCCGGACCGTTGTTGTGGTGTCGAGGTTGCCGGTGGGCTCGTCAATCAGCAGCAGTTCCGGGTCGTTGGCCACGGCCCGGGCCAGAGTGACTCGCTGCTGTTCTCCGCGCGAGAGTTCGCCGGCCGGAGTGTCGTGTTTGTCGGCCAGTTGGAGCTGTTCCAGGAGGTCGCGCACGGTTGTGTGGATCTCCTGCGGTTTGCGGTAGGCCACCTCCATGGCAATGGCGATGTTGTAGGCCACGGTCTGTTCGGTCAGAAGTTTGAAGTCCTGGTAGGCCATGCCGATCCTGCGGCGCTGGAGGGCCAGGCTCCGGCCTTTGAGTTTGGTGATGTCACAGCCCGCAACCTCGATCAGGCCCCGGGTTGGTTGTTCCATGGCGGCGATCAGCTTGAGCAAAGTGGTCTTGCCGGCCCCGCTCATGCCGATCAGAAAGAGAAATTCGCCGCGAGGGATGGAGAGCGAGATATCAGAGAGTGCCGTGACCTTGGGTGGGTAATCCTTGGCGACCTTGATCATCTCGACCATGGTCATGGGCAGGGTCGCAGGGGCTGTGGTTTCGGTCATGGCTGGCTGTGGTTGAGGCTGCCTGGTCAATCGGCGGCAAAGATTCTGTCGAAAATGGCCTCGACGGTCTTGATGACCGGGGTCTCATCGGCCAGCTTGAGGTAGGACTCGCCACTCAGTTCCTGATGAATCAGGTCATCAGATGAGGGGATGATGCCGCCCAGGGTCATGCCGGACTGGGCCACGGCCTCGTTGATTTTGTTCTCCAGGGGAGCGGACAAGGGCTGGGGGGCCCGGTTGATCAGGAGGTACTGGCTTTTGACCTCCAGTTTCAGCGGGGTGGTGATGTCTGAGATCCGCTTGGCGGTGAGGATGCCCCGGGCCGAAGGGTCCGAGGTAATCAGCAGGTGATCGATGCTCCTCAAATTCATCCGGCTCAGGTGCTCCATGCCCGCCTCGTTGTCGACGATGATGTAGCGGTAATTGTCGGCCAGTTTGTCCATGGTCATGGCCAGGTGCTGATTGGCGGCGCAGTAGCAGCCCGGGCCGTCCGGCTGGCCCATGACCAGCAGGTCAAAGCCGGTCTCCTCAATCAGGGCCTGGTGGACCTTCATCTCCATAAACTGGTCGCGGGTAATGTGGGGCGGCAGGTCGCCCTTGAGCTCACTGCGGATGGTTCCCAGAGTCAGGCCGACCTTGAGCTCCAGGAGTTCATTGAGGTTGGCGTTGGAGTCGGCATCGACCAGCAGGAGCGGGGTCAGCTTTTTTTTCAGGAGATATCGGGTCAGCAGGGCTGCGGTGGTGGTCTTGCCGGTCCCGCCTTTTCCGGCCAGGGCAATTACTTTGGTCATGGTTGTCTGGTCTGGTTGAGCGATTGTCTCGCTGTGGTTGGGCAGTGGTCTGAATGATTAAATGGAATGATATTATTGGCACTTTAATGAAAGAGCCGGAATCTGTCAAATTAAAGGTGGGCCGTAAGGGCTGAATTCCACTTTCCCCTTGCAACTTGGCCCCTACTTGGTAAATTTAACAGTTTTATCCGAAAGTTCATCGGAGACCATCACTGGCCATGCCGAAGGAACAAACTTTCAGGGTTGGTTGTGGCCGGCCAGTCTGGTCCAGCCATGCTGGTTTATCCGAAAGTTTATCGGAGATCATGACAGACTAACAATAATTGAGATGGCAACGTGACAACGCAGAACGAGACTGAAATGGACTATCGGGATACCCTGAACCTGCCCAAAACCGGGTTCAAGATGAAGGCCAATCTGGCCCAGAAAGAGCCGCAATACCTGAAACGCTGGGAGACCGAAGACCTCTACGGTCGTCTGCAGGAGTATGGCCACGATCGGCCCCTCTTTGTCCTGCACGACGGTCCGCCCTATGCCAATGGTCATATCCATCTGGGGACGGCCTTTAACAAGATCTTGAAGGACATTATCCTGAAATCACGGCGGATGGCCGGTTTTCAGGCCCCGTATATTCCGGGCTGGGACTGTCATGGCCTGCCCATCGAGCATAATGTCGACAAGGATCTGGGCGAGAAGAAAAAGACCATCCCCAAGCTGGCCAAGCGTGGGGCCTGCCGTAAATACGCCGAAAAATGGGTCAAGACCCAGCGTGATGAGTTCAAGCGTCTGGGGGTTCTGGGTGACTGGGACCATCCCTACCTGACCATGGCCTATGATTATGAGGCCACCATTGCCGCCGAGTTCAACCGCTTTCTTCTGTCCGGTTCGGTGATTCGCAACAAGAAGCCGGTCTACTGGTGTTCCACCTGCACCACGGCCCTGGCCGAGGCCGAGGTTGAGTATTACGACCACACCTCACCTTCCATCTACGTCAAATTCCCGGTGGTCGATGATCTCTCGGACATTGATCCGGCCCTGAGCGGTGATCGGATCTCGGTCCTGATCTGGACCACCACCCCCTGGACCCTGCCCGCCAATCTGGGCGTGGCCTTTCACCCGACCCTGGTCTATGCGGCCGTGGCCGTGGGCGATGAGACCCTGATCATGGCCCGTGATCTGGTGGAGAGGGTGATGAGCGAGGCCGGAATCAGTGAGTTTGTGGTCAAGGCAACCTTTGGCGCTCAGGCCCTGGAGAGGCGGAATTGCCGCCATCCCTTTCTGGACCGCAACTCGCTGATGGTCCTGGCCGATTATGTGACCGTGGATGCGGGCACCGGCTGTGTCCATACCGCGCCCGGCCACGGTGCCGATGATTATCAGACCGGTCTGCGCTATAACATGGAGATTCTCTCTCCGGTGGATGATGAGGGCCGCTATACGGCCGAGGCCGGGCCCTATGTTGGACAGCAGGTCCCGGCGGTCAACCGGATCATCAATGAGGATATGCGCGCCTCGGGTGCGCTCCTGCATGACGAGGCGATCCGCCACAGCTACCCCCATTGCTGGCGCTGTAAGAAACCGGTCATGTATCGGGCCACGCCGCAGTGGTTTATTTCCATGGAGGAGAATGATCTGCGGACCAGGGCCCTGGCTGAGATCGAGAAGGTCCAGTGGACCCCGTCCTGGGGCATGCAGCGGATTCAGTCCATGGTCGAGAACCGGCCAGACTGGTGCCTGTCCCGTCAGCGGACCTGGGGTGTGCCAATCACCGTGGTCAGCTGTCGCAGCTGTGGGCAGGTGGTCAAGAGTGCTGAACTGGTCCGTAAGGTCGATGAGCTCTTCCGCAGAGAAGGGGCCGATGCCTGGTTTCGGCACGAGGTCGCGGAGTTTATCGGTGCGAACGCCGTTTGTGCCGGGTGTGGTGGTACCGAGTTTGTCAAAGAGGAGGATATCCTCGATGTCTGGTTTGATTCCGGAACCAGCCATGCTGCGGTCTGTGAGGCTAGGACCGAGCTGCGCTCGCCGGCCGATCTCTATCTCGAGGGCAGTGACCAGCATCGTGGCTGGTTCCAGAGCTCGCTGCTGACGTCCGTCGGTAATCGTGACCGGGCCCCGTTCAAGGGAGTCCTTACGCACGGCTATGTGGTGGACGGCAAGGGCAAGAAGATGTCCAAGTCCATCGGCAACGTGGTCGCTCCAGGCGAGGTGATTGAGAAGTTCGGGGCCGAGATCCTCAGGCTCTGGGTCTCCAGCGAGGATTACCGTGACGATGTCAAGGTCTCGGACGAGATCCTGGCTCAGGTGGCCGACAGTTATCGTAAGATTCGCAATACCATCCGTTACATGCTCAGTAATCTGGGTGACTTTGATTTTGGGCGTGACCGGGTGGCCCAGGCAGATCTGCCCGAGATTGATCGTTGGGCTCTGGCTCGGTATGAGGCCCTGAAGGAGCGGATTCTGGGCGCCTATGAGCGTTATGAGTTCCACTCCATCCATCAGGGGGTCAACTATTTCTGTGGCGTGACCATGAGCGCCTTTTATCTTGATGTCCTCAAGGACCGACTCTACTGCTCTGCCCCGGAATCAGTGCTGCGCCGGTCTGCCCAGACCGTGCTCCATGAGATCCTCGATGGTCTGCTCCGGCTGCTTTCCCCGATCCTCAGTGTGACTGCGGCTGAGTCCTGGGAATTTCTCTATGGTCAGGCCTCTGATGCGCCGCTGGAGGAGAGTGTCTTTTTTGCCGATTTTCCGGCCCTGCTGCCATCTCGTCGTGACCCAGTTCTTGAGCGCCGGTGGGAGAAGCTCTTTGCGGTCCGCTCCGAGATCACCAAGGGGCTGGAGATAGCCCGGCGAAACAAGGTCATTGGTCACCCCCTGGAGGCCGAGGTGCTGCTGGCCGTGGAGGGGGAGTGGCAGGATTTTGTTCAGGCCGAGTGGCAGACCCTCAAACAGATCTCGATCATCTCAGAGCTGTCTGCCTGTGAGGACTTTGCGGCCCTGGGGCTGGAGCCGCTGGTCAGTGAGGAGCTGGCCGGCCTGCGTGTGGCCGTGCGTCCGGCCGCCGGGGGCAAGTGTGAACGCTGCTGGACCCGTTCGCTCAGCGTGGGGCAGGATGTTGCCCATCCCCAGCTGTGCGGCCGCTGCTCTGCGGTCTTGATCGAAATGGGTGATGTGGCAGGGTCTGGCGCCTGATGCGTTTTCTGCTCCTGGCCACCCTGATGATGGTGGTTGACCAGTTGACCAAGCTCTGGGTCCTGAACAACTTTGCCCTCTATGAGTCACTCGAGCTGATCCCTGGATTTTTTAACCTCACTCTGGTGATGAACAGGGGGGCTGCCTTTGGTTTTCTGGCCGGGGTGGACGGGGCCTGGCGCCATTATTTCTTCCTGGTCCTCGGGGTCGTGGCCCTGGTGGTCCTGGTGGTTGCCTGGCTGCGTCTGCGCCAGGCCCATCATCTTTATGCCTCGGCCCTGCCCATGATTGCCGGAGGGGCCGTGGGCAACCTGATTGATCGCTTGCGGCATGGGGCCGTGGTCGATTTTCTTGATCTCTATGTGGGTACGTCCCATTGGCCGGCCTTTAATGTGGCTGATTCGGCCATCTGTGTGGGAGTTGGCCTGTTTCTGCTCGCCAATGTCCTGGAATCCAGGGCCGAAAAAAAGGGGGCCTGACTGGCCTGCTCTGTCCGGGGGCGTGACTCTGGACAGAGACGCCCTCAGTGCCTTGAAAAATTGCCTCCGGTTTGTTTTATCCTGCTTTAATCTAAAGGAAATAATCCATGAAGACAGCTATTCTCTTTCCTGGTCAGGGCTCACAGTATGTGGGCATGGGGCAGGCCTTTATTGACAGTGATCCGGACTGTGCCGCAGTCATGGAGCTTGCCGAATCGGTGTGTGACTTTCCCCTGCGCCGTCTCTGTCTGGAAGGCCCCATGGAGGAGTTGACCCGGGCCGTGCACCTCCAGCCGGCTATCACGGTCACCAATTTGATCTGCTGGCAGGCCTTGCACAAGGCATGGGGCGGGCCTGTGGCCTGTTTTGCCGGACACAGCCTGGGTGAGTATTCAGCCCTGTGTGGTGCAGGTGTTCTGAGTATTGAAGACACCATTCGTCTGGTGACCCGGCGCGGTGCCCTGATGGAGCGTGAGGGACAGGCGAATCCCGGGGCCATGCATGCCCTGCTTGGTCTGACCATGGCTCAGGTGGAAGGTCTGATTGCTGAAAGCGCGGATGCGGGTATTGTGACGGCGGCCAACCATAACACCGAGACCCAGATTGTCATCTCGGGTGAGGGCGGAGCCCTGGCCGTTGTGGGCGAGAAGGCCCGTGAACAGGGGGCTAAGGTGATTCCGCTGCCGGTCAGTGTGGCCAATCACAGTCCTCTGGTGGCCGGTGCTGTACCTGATTTCAGTCAGTTCATGGCCACAATTGATTTTCATCCTCCGCTGATTCCGGTCCTGTTTAATGTCTCATCACGGCCAGAGAAGGCCCCGGCGCAGATCAGGGAGATGATGGCCGGACAGATCGCCTCCCGGGTCCGCTGGTTTGAAATCATTCAGCGAATGCTGGCCGATGGGGTCGACACCTTTGTCGAGGTCGGGCCCAAGACCGTACTCTCCGGGATGATCCGCAAGATCGCCCCCAAGGGGAGCTGTCGAGCCCTGCAGGTCGACACTCCCGAGACCCTGGCCAGGTGCATGGAAGCCCTGGCCTGATCCGCTTCTCGATCGTTTGATTGTATGAACCTTGCACAGATCACTCATCAGATAGCCGCCGGCGAGTTGCTGCTTGACCGCGCGCAGGCCCTGGAACTGGCGAACACGCTTGACACGGAGGAGTTGTGTCAAACCGCTGATCAGGTCCGTCTGCGTCTGCACGGACAGCGTTTCGATCTCTGCTCCATCATCAATGCCCGTTCCGGCCGCTGCTCCGAAGATTGCCGCTATTGTGCCCAGTCGGCCCGTTATCAGACGGAGATTGCCGAGTACGAGGGGGTTGCCCCGGCCGAAGCCCTGGCCCAGGCCAGAGAGCTTGACGCGCGGGGGGTCAGGCGACTTTCGCTGGTCACGGCCGGTCATTCGCTCAGCCTGGAACAACTGGCCGAGCAGGGGCTGATCTACCAGGAACTGGCCCAGGCCACAGATCTCCTCTTTTGTGCCTCCATGGGGTTTCTGACCCCTGAAAAGGCCCGGCGTCTGCGTGAGTTTGGGGTGGTGCGTTACCATTGTAATCTTGAGTCCTGCCGGGAGTTCTTCCCCCGGATCTGCACGACTCACAGCTGGGAAGACAAGGTGAAGACCCTTCAGATTGCCAGGGCGGCAGGGCTTGAGCTCTGTTCCGGCGGCATTATCGGGATGGGTGAGAGCATGGCTCAGCGCCTGGAGTTGGCCTTTGAGCTCCGGGAACTGGATATCCTCTCCATTCCTATCAATCTCCTCACCCCCATTCCTGGTACGCCCCTGGCCGACCTTGAGCCCTTGAGTCCGGACGAGGTCTTTCGCTGCCTGGCCCTGTTCCGTCTGATCAACCCCACGGCCGTGATTCGTCTGGCCGGGGGGCGCGGCCAGCTGGGTGCTGATCAGTACAGCGGTTTCGTCAGTGGGGCCAACGGGGCCATTGTTGGTGATTACCTGACCACGGCAGGCAGTGGTCTGTCTCAGGACCTGGCAGTGCTCTCGGCCCTGGGATTTGACTTGCACCGCGATTGAGAGGGGGGATGACGAGTCGTTATCAGGAACAGCTTTCCCGTCTTGCAACGCGTGGTCGTCTCCGGGCCTTGAAACCGCTCAGTGGGCGGCACGGTTGCCGGGTCTCCTGCGAGGGACGGGAACTGCTCAACCTGAGTTCCAACGATTATCTGGGGCTGGCCGGTGACTCTGACTTGTTAAGCCGCTTTTACGCCGGTCTTGCTCCTGGAGGGCTGGAGCTGGCTGAGCAGTATGGCCTGGGCGCCACGGCCTCCCGTCTCTTGGGTGGCGACTGCATCATGGCCCACGATCTGGAAGACGAGCTGGCTGCAGCCTATGGTCAGGAGGCGGCCCTGCTCTTCAACTCCGGCTATCACGCGAACATCGGCATCCTGCCCGCCCTCTATGGCCGGGGTGATCTGATCCTCTCCGACAAGCTCAACCACGCCTCACTCCACGACGGCCTTCGTCTCAGCCGGGCCGAGCACAGGCGTTTCAATCACGGTGATCATCAGCACCTGCGTCAGTTGCTGATTCAGTCGTCCGGTCGCTATCAGCGGGTGGTGATTGTCAGCGAGTCGGTCTTCAGCATGGATGGTGATGTGGCTGATCTACAGGGCCTGGTGGCGCTCAAACAGGAATTTGCGGCCGATCTCTATCTTGATGAGGCCCATGCCTTCGGGCTCTACGGAGAGCAGGGACTGGGGCAGGCCGCGGCCCAGGGGGTCCTGGGCGAGGTGGATTTGCTGGTGGGAACCTTTGGCAAAGCCATGGCCTCCATGGGTGCCTTTGTTGTCTGTCGCCGGGAGATCCGGGACTATCTGATCAATCACAGCCGGTCGCTGATCTTCACTACGGCCCTGCCGCCGGTGGTCTTGCACTGGAATCGTTTTGTCTTTCATCATCAGCTGGGTCTGGCCCGCAAAAGACAGAGTTTGCAGGAGCTCTCTGATCGTGTTCGTCAGGAGCTGCTGGCCCGGGGCATACCCACGGCCGGCAGGACGAATATCATCCCTGTCCTGATCGGCCAGGACTCGGATGCCGTGCGTCTGGCCGAATCGCTGCGGGAGCAGGGTTTTCTGGTCCTGCCGGTCAGGCCACCTGCCGTGCCCGAGGGGACGGCCCGCTTTCGCCTGTCGCTCACCGCCGAGATGCAGTGGCCAGACCTTGCCCCCTTGCTTGACATTCTGGCTCAGGAGATGCGCGCGGGCAGTGGGACAATTCATGCGCGGTGAGTGGCTGCATCGCCACGGGGCCTCAACCCTGGTCGTCTTCTTCAATGGCTGGTCCATGGATTCAACTCCCATGACCCCTTTGACTGCCCGCGACTGTGATGTCCTGGCCATTTCTGATTATCGCCATCTTGGGCTGGATTGCGATCTGAGCGGATCTGCTGCCGGGTATGATCAGACAATCCTGCTGGCCTGGTCCATGGGGGTCTGGGCGGCGCAAAAGTTTCTGGCAGGACAGTCGCACGTCTTTGACCGGGCCCTGGCCATCAACGGGACGCTTTGCCCCATTGATGATCGGTTTGGTATCCCGCCCGCCCTCTTTGCCGCCACCAGAGAACAGTTTGATGAGAAGGCCCGATTGAAATTTTATCGCCGCATGTGCCGTAAAAAAGAGATTCTGGAACGCTTTCTGGCCCACCGGCCGGCCCGCTCTCTGGCCGGACAGCTGGCCGAACTGATCGCCCTGGAGGCTCAGGTGGAGTGCTGGTCAGCGACCGATGCACTCTATGATCATATCCTGATCAGCGATCAGGATATGATCATGCCCACGGAGAACCAGCGAGCCTTCTGGCAGGTGGACCAGGAACTCCCATCAGCACAAAAGGGGCGGCCGGACCGGAAGATAGTGGAGATTGCGGCGCCCCACTTCCCCTTTTACCGCTGGCAAGGCTGGGACGAGCTGTTGGCTGAAGTCTGGGGGACCGGGTATGCCTGAGTTGTTGAACAAGGCGAGGATCAGGCGGTCATTTCGGCGCAGTCTCATGACCTATGACGAACAGGCCACGGTCCAGAAACAGGCGGGGGAGCGCCTCCTGGATCTGTTGGAGAGCTGCCCACCGGTCACGGTAGACAGGGTCCTGGAGATCGGCTGCTGCACCGGCATCTTGAGCGAACTCTTTTGCCGTCGTTTTGCGCCGGCCACGTTTTTTCTCAATGATCTGGTGGATGAGTTTGTCAAGGCCGTTCCGGCGCGTCTGTCCGGGGCCTGGCAGGGTCATCTTCAGGGGCTGCCCGGTGATATTGAACAGCAGATGTTGCCCCGGGATCTCAGTCTGGTCATTTCCAGTTCGACCTTTCAGTGGCTTGTGGATCTGCCAACCCTGCTGACTCGACTGGCCACGGCCATCCGGCCGGGTGGCCAGTTGGCCATATCGCTCTTTGGCCCTGGAACCTTGTCTGAATTCAAGGCGTTGACCGGTGTTGGCCTCAGGTATCGCTCGCTTGAGGCCATCAGGGCCATTCTTGAGCAATTTTTTGTTATCGAGGTGCAGGAGTCACGGGACGAGCAGCTTTTTTTTGACCATCCCCGTGAGGTGCTGCACCATCTGCGGGCCACCGGAGTGGGCGGAGTGGCTGAGTTTCAGTGGAACAAGGGTCGCCTGCGGCGATTTGAGCAGGACTATCAGACCCGTTTTGGCACCGCGGCGGGAGTGGGGGTGACCTACACGACCCTCTTTTTTATTGCCCGGCGACGGGAAGGTCCAGGGGAGAGATGATGATCCCGCCTGTCATCTGCATCAGCGGTATTGATACCGATATCGGCAAGAGTGTGGCCACCGGTCTTTTGGCCCGCTATCTTTTGTCCCGTGGCCAGCAGGTGATCACCCAGAAGCTGGTTCAGACCGGTTGCAGCGGCCTGGCCGAGGATCTTCTCACCCATCGCCGGATCATGGGGCTGGAGCCCTGCGAAGAAGACCGACAGGGCCTGACCTGCCCCTATGTCTTTGAGACACCCTGCTCACCACATCTGGCCGCTGAACTTGCAGGAAAAGTCATTGACCCGGCTGTGCTCAGCCACTCCACCCAAATCCTGGCCGCGCGTTATGAAACCGTGCTGGTTGAGGGGGCGGGTGGTCTCCTGGTCCCCCTGACCCGGGAGGTGACCCTGCTCGATTATCTGGAACAGCAGGGCTGGCCCCTGGTCCTGGTCAGCAGTCCCCGTCTGGGTTCCATCAATCATACCCTGGCGGCCTTGGAACTGGCCCATGGCCGCGGCCTGCGTGTCCTGGGCATCGTCTATAATCGCTTCCGGGAAGGCGATCCGCGCATTGTGGTTGATTCTGCCCGGGTCTTTCGTCAGGCCTTGAGAGGACACGGTTTTCCTGACTGCGTCATTGACCTCTTTGGGCTGGATGCCTATGATTCAAGCGATACGCATCCTGAGTTCGGTGGCCTGTTTTTGACTGAGGGGCGGAAGTAACTTTCTGAGGAGTCTCTTGTAATATGGTATCTTTTCAGCGAGATTTTAAAAGAGAGGGTTATGGTGGTGAGCTTTGCCCGGTTGGGCCAGGAAGGTCCCTGGCCGGCTATGCTTTGCCCAAAACATGAGCGACGTTCCGCCCCCATGTTTCAGATACGCCGGCCAGGGACCTTCCTGTCCCCACCTCTCTCCATTTTTGGTCAGATACAGAGGTTGGGCGAAATGGTCTTCTTGCAGGAGGCTCCGATTCTGGGAGGAAAACGGTGTGTTCAGCCGGGGGCCTGGTTGCTTAGCTGCTTGGCAGACGTATGAAAGAGTTCTGCGAGTGACAGCCTACTTTGTAAGCAGATCGATGACAAAGTGGGCTGTTGTGTTGTCCGTGTGTGGCACCTTGATATGAAAGTTTATCGGAGACCATGACTGGCCATGCCGAAGGAACGAACGTTCGTGGTTGGTTGTGGCTGGCCAATCTGGATCAGCTATGCTGGTTAGAATTGAAAAAGAGAGGTCCTGGACATGTTGAATGAAAAAATCCCGATTTGTCTCAGCTGTCGTTTTTTCCGTCTGGAAGATGTCTTGTCCGGGCTCTGCCGGGTGGATCGGAGCCTGAAACAGTATCCCATGAAATTGAAGGATGACAGTTGCGTGCAGTGGCAGGAATGTGGCCAGCAATATTATATCCGGACTGGCTGGATCAAGAGTCAGCTGGCCAAAGAAGAACAGGGGACTGCTCCGCTGGATTGAACAAGAACAGATGACACTGATGAACCCTTTAGATTTTTCTGTCTTATTCCCAATCAGAATGATACCATTACTCTGGTCACACCGGCCTGAGCAACCGTTGCCCTGGCTCGTGGCGGAGATGTTCGAAAGGACTTCTCCAGGCGATGGGCCTGATTCTTGGCGGGATGTGCATGGCCGTTGAGATCGAACGCCGTTTTCTGGTGACGGATGAGTCGTGGCGTGGGGTGACCCGGGGACGCTCCATCTGCCAGGGATACCTGAGTGTTGATCCCGAACGGGTGGTCAGAATTCGGATCGAGGAAGGGTCGGCCAGCCTGACCATCAAGGGACGGGGCAACGGTATTGTCCGGCCGGAATTCGAGTATTCTCTGCCACTGGCTGATGGCCGTGAACTTCTCGCGCTTTGTGGTGGCCGGTTGGTGGAAAAGGTCCGCCACAAGATCGACTTTGCTGGTCGTGTCTGGGAGGTCGATGAGTTTCTGGCTGACAATAGTGGCCTGATTATGGCCGAAATTGAACTGGAACAGGCCGACCAACAATTCCCCTCTCCCCCTTGGCTTGGTCTGGAGGTGACTCCAGATTCCCGCTATTGTAACGTCAATCTGGCCTTGAATCCCTGGCTTGGCTGGTCAGGTGTTTCTTGAGTTCGGGAGAGCCTTGGCCCCTTGATCCATTGGCAGGTGTTGAACAATTTTGTCCGGAACCCCCCCAAGGGCTGGAGCGAGCATTTGTTCTCCTGCTGGCAGGAGCGTTCTGTATCTTTGCCCCTGCTACCATTCGGTAGCAAACGTATTTTTAGCCCGTTACCATAAGGTATCGCCTGCGGGTATCACCTGCGCTCTGCCCGGTCCCGGGTGATTCAGACAAAACGTTTTTCCTTTTTTTCCTTTGTGGTTCCAGAGCCCTACTCCTGGGCGATCGTGCTTTGCCTTTTCTGGCCTGCTTATTGCTAATATCTATTTGTAATGGAAATGGACGTTCTGGTTCTGTCTTTAATGGGATGGCCGGGAATGTCCCAGGATGTGCCCCGCAGAGTTCAACACTATTCAACGGAGGAAAATGATGAAGAAAATGTACAAGGTCCTGCTGGTCGGCTCAACACTGACCCTTGCCGCCCTGACCCTGGCAGCCTTTACCACCACGGCCACGGCCAAGACTATGATCAAGAAGGAGGGGATTGAAAATCATAACGAAAAGTGGGCCAAACATTTTCCTCTTCAGTATGAATCCTGGCGTCAGACCAGCCAGAGCGAGCGGATCGATGATATGCTCGCCAAGAAACCGCAGCTGGCTGTTCTCTGGGCAGGGTATGGATTTTCCAAGGATTACAATGCCCCGCGCGGCCATTTTTATGCCCTGCAGGACAATATCAACTCCCTGCGAACCGGCGCCCCGGTGGGCCCGATCACCGGCCCCATGCCCACGGCCTGCTGGAGCTGCAAGTCGCCCGATGTCCCACGGATGATGGCTGAAGTCGGGGAGTTAGAGTACTTTACCGGTAAGTGGGCCAAGTATGGCCACGAGATCGTCAATCCCATTGGCTGTGCCGACTGCCACGACAGTCAGACCGGTGAGCTGGCCCTGTCCCGACCCTTCCTGAAGGCAGGTCTTGAGGCCAGCGGGGTGAATGTCGCTGAGATCACCGGTGATGATATGCGCTCCCTGGTCTGTGCCCAATGTCATGCCGAGTATTACTTCAAGAAGACTCCCTGGACCGACAAGGCCGGGAAGGAACAGGTCGCGGGCGTGGTCACCTTTCCCTGGGCCAAAGGCCTCAGTGCTGAAGCCATGGAAGAGTACTATGATGAGATCGATTTCAAGGACTGGACCCATAAGATCAGCAAGGCCCCCATGCTCAAGGCCCAGCATCCGGGGTATGAGATGTACACCACCGGCATCCATGGCCGGCGTGGAGTCTCCTGTGCCGACTGCCATATGCCGAGCAAGAGCAAGGATGGTCAGCTCTACTCCGACCATAATCTCCAGAGTCCGCTCAATGATATTGGCAATACCTGCCTGAACTGTCATGACCAGCCCGAGGAAGAGTTCCGGACCGTGGTTGAACAGAAGCTTCAACGCAAAGAGCAGTTGATGGCCATTGCCATGGATAATCTGGCCAAGGCCCATCTCGAGGCCGGCAAGGCATGGGAACTGGGAGCGACCGAGGCCGAGATGGCAGCGATCCTCCAGGATATCCGACATGGGCAGTGGCGCTGGGATTATTCCATTGCCAGCCACGCCTCCTTTTTCCATGCCCCGGAAGAGACCCTCCGTCTGTTGGCCGTGGCCAATGAGATTGCCCAGACCGCCCGTCTGAAACTGGTCCAGGTCCTGGCGAAATATGGCGCGGTCGGCTATGCGGCCCCGGATTTTTCCACCAAGGAGAAGGCCCAGGCCATTGCCGGTGTCAATCTGGCCCAGCTGGTGACCGAGAAAGAGCAGTTCAAGGCCACTCTGCTCCAGGAGTGGAATAAACAGGCGGTCAAAAATGGGACTTTGAATATGGAGTCCCGGAAGGGGATGAGCGATAAAAGCTCCTACTCCAAGTAAGCAGGAGGGGTCAGGTCGAATAGTCTCGGGAGGAGATGGGCCTCACGAATGACGGCCTGACCCTTTCTGTTCACCTTGAAAAGAGCTTCATGGAACAGTGGTGTCATTATCTGTTTGATTTGAACTGTATATCCGGCTGTGGCCGTGAGAAGGCAACGCCCCGGTTGGAATGATTTCTGGCCGGGGCGTTGTGCGTTGGGGGCAGCCCTGTTTCTGTCAGGAGAAATTACGCATGGCGGCGCGGACCTTCTTGAGTTCCCGGCGATAGCGTTCGGCGTCACCGTAGTCAAAAAAATTCTGGTAGCGGCTGTGGATGGCCCTGGTTCGGCGGGCGTGTTTGATCGGGCACCAGTAGAGCTCGGTTCGGGCCGCGATCTCCCGGATATAGGCGATCAGGCCGTTAAAATAGGCGCAGTAGCTGCAGTTGATCTTTTCGATCCAGTTCAGGTAACTGAGGTAGTGGCGGTCAAAGACAATATAGTTGCTGCGTTTGACTTTGGGGATGTTGTAAGCGGGGAAGCAGACAAACTGATAGAAAGAGACCACCAGGTCCAGAAGCAGGGTCGGCGGCAGACAGGCCCAGATAAAGGGAGCGGTGAGGATGTTGACCAGGGCCGCGTGACGCAGGTAATAACGGGCTGTTTCCAGAAGGTAACGGTGGCGGCGCCGTATGGCCTGTTCGAAATAGACCTTTTTGTTTCTGATCTCGTACGAGTATTCGGCCTCTTTTTGCTGGAGTTCAATGATCAGTTCTTCTTCCATCGCTCTGATGGCGGCGATCAGTTCCTGCAGGCGATCGTTCATGGGAAGTCCTTGGTTAAAGTGAAAAGGAAGGTGTACCAGCTCCTGGCCGCATGAGGGGCTGGCAGGTAGGATTCGTCGGTGGGATTATTCAGTTTTGCCCCGTCGCCGTTGGCAAAGGCGGTAGGTCGTGATCAGCAGGACCCCGGCGATATTGGGGAACCAGACCACGGGCTGGCTCCAGGCGATGCCGTCAAAGAACCAGTTGCTGAGTGGATAGAACAGCTTGGTGGGAAAATAGTAACGGGTGTGGAAGGGGATGTCCAGCAGGATATGGAAGGGCCAGGCCAGCATGGCCACGGCCACTGACTTTTTCCATCGCCAGACCAGGGTGGTGAGCAGACTGGCGATGAGCAGACTGTGGCTCAGGTCGTAGAGGAAAAAACACCAGCCCGGGATGATCTCCAGGGGCGGTTTGCCGGGGCTGTAATTGTTGGTGACCACCCGGATCAGGGCAAAGGCCCCGAAGCTGACCAGGTCGGGCATGGCCCCGAAACCCAGGGCCAGCCAGGGGCGGGTGCGGCCGAACAGGCCGTATCCCCAGAGGCTGTGGCTGATAATATCCATGGCAGGAGTGATCGTTGCTGATGCGTCATTGCAAAGTGCAGCCTGGTTCTGTAGTCTGACTATAGCATACGGATCATATTTGGTCGCCAGCTAACCAGCATGGCTGGACCAAATTGGCCGGCCACAACCAACCAAGAAAGTTCGTTGCTCCGGCATGGCCAATCATGATCTCTGCTGAACTTTCATATAAATGACTTCGGGGCATGAATGAAAAGAGATGTGGCAAGGAAGAGGTGTGAAGAGGAAGGTCCCTGGCCGGCGTATCTGAAACATGGGCGACGGAACGTCGCTCATGTTTTGGGCGAAGCATAGCCGGACAGGGACCTTTCTCTTCGCACCGGTCAGGCTCACCACCATGGATCTCTGTCCTGGAATCTCGATGAATCATTATGATTCTTCAAGGGAGTCCAAGGCCGCAGACCAGAGGATTAATGCTAGAGGGGAGAGTTTGACATTGCTGGTCGACCGTACTCTACGGGGCCTGGTATTCTGTTGACAGGAGTGTGTGGAGTCCCGGACGAGTCCGAGAAATTATTCATTGTTTCATTGATCAGGGGAGGAAAAATGAACAGATTACGGACAGCGTTTGGACTCGGGGTACTGGCCCTGTTGGCCAGCAGTGGAGTGGCGGGAGCAGCAGACAGCTGTGTTGACTGTCACAGTAAAATTTCACCGGGGCAGGTCCAGGATTGGAAATCGTCCCGCCATGCCGAGAATGACATCTCCTGCGCCAGTTGTCACGGGGAAGCCCATACCACGGCGCAGGATTCCAGCAAGGCGGTGATGCCATCGGAAAAGGTCTGTGCCGAGTGTCATGAGGAGCAGTTTACCTCTTTCAGCCATGGTAAACACAATTTCGGCTGGTCTTCGCTCAATGCCATTCCAGCTACCCATTGGCCCCTGATGAGTTGATCGAGGGTGGGCGGGGCTGTGGCGGCTGTCATAACATGGGCATCAAGACTGAGGCCCAGATCAAGGATCAGCTGGCCAAGGGCTACCGTTATCAGACCAATTCCTGTGATGAGTGTCATACCCGGCACAGCTTTTCCAAAAAAGAGGCACAGGACCCCCATGCCTGTCAGCAATGCCACATGGGCTATGATCATCCGCAGTGGGAGATGTGGTCCAGTTCCAAGCACGGGTCCAGATATTTTGCCAAACTGGCGGGGAACCTGCCGGACAGCGCAGCCGTTCCCACTTGTCAGACCTGTCATCTCCCTGACGGGACGCATGAGAATCACACGGCCTGGGGATTTCTCGGTGTCCGTCTGCCGCTGCCGGAAGACAAACAGGAGGCAGCCGACCGGGTCACGATTCTTAAGGCCCTGGGTGTCCTGAATCCTGAGACCGGGGCGGCTACTCCGATCCTGGATGCGGTCAAGTCCGTGGATATGGTCCGTCTGGACCAGGCCTCATGGGAAAAGGAGCGGAATAAGATGCTGAAGACCTGTACCCAGTGTCATTCCGAGAGCTATGCCCGAGAGCAGCTGGAAATGGGTGATGCCATTCTCGGCAAGGCCGATCGACTGATGGCCGAGGGGATTGAGACCGTGGCCGCTCTCTATAAAGACGGGATCATCAAAAAACCTGAGGGCTATCCCTTTAACTATCCGTTCCTGTTGAGCTTCATGCATACCAATGGCGCGGCCTGGAATGAGAAGCTGGATGACCTCTCGCATATCGACCAGGTCCTGCTCAGGATGTACATGAAACACCGGATGCGTGCCTATCAAGCCTTTTTTCATGTCAATCCGGATTATGCCTACTGGTACGGCTGGAACATGATGACCGAGGACCTGGGCGAAATCAAGGAGTTGGCCAAGATCCTGCGGGCGACCCATAAATGATGGCGTCGTAACAATTTCTGCGGATTCATCCGCAGAAAAGATATCTGGTTCGGGGAGGGAGTCTGCTTTCTGGGCTGGAGAGGAAAAAAAGGGGGGGTGAAATCCAGGTGCGGGTCTCACCCCCCCTTTGCGTGGGTTCACCAAAATATTTTTTTCAGGTCCTGTAGTCGAACAGGAAAAAGATGCCTCTATGGGCGGATGATTCGCAGAATGGTCTTGCGGTTATTGGTCTTCTGGTTGAGAAGGATGGCAAAGGGCTGGGCCTGACCATCCAGGGGCAGGTAGCCGGCATAACAGTAGACCCCCTTCATGGTCCCTGACTTGAGGGGGATCGAGTCCTTGCGGGACAGCAGATCCCTGTGGGCGAAAAAGTGTTCCAGGACCCGGACCATGGCCCGGGCAGTACTCAGGTTTTCGGGTGACAGGCCTGAGCCTTCCACCAGGTAAAGCTCACCGGATGAGAGGTTCAGCCGGTTCTGAAGAAAGCCCTTAATGGTTTTCCTTCCCTTGGCCCAAGTGGCTGGACCGCCCTGGGCCTTGGCGCCACAGGCGAGAAAAAGCTGGTTGGCGATAAAGTTGCTGGAGTATTTGAGCATATCGCGGATCAGCTCACGGACTGTTTTGCTTGAGTGGTGGCTGAGCAGCAGTCGGGCCCCGTCCGGAACAGGTCCTGTGCGCAGGCTTCCTTGTGCGGTGATCCCATTTTGGGCCAGCAGGGCCAGAAACAGCTCGCCGCTGTAGCGCAGGGTGTTGGAGATCTGCCCGTTACCCGGGTAGGCCTCCACGTTAACCCGATGCCAGCCGGGTTTCAGGTGGCGGCCGATCCTGCGGCTGAGATCAAGGGTCGGACTCTGCGGCTCACCGCTGCGGACCTCTCCATGGTTATTGACGATCAGGGGCAGGGAATTGTAGTTGACCGCCAGGCTGCTGCCGGGTGCGTCATAGGGATTGGGCGAGTTCTCCGAGCCAGGCACCGGACCCTCCAGAGCAAAGGCCGAATCATCAAGAATCAGGTCCTTGATCTGTCTGACTCCCAGTTGGTGCAGGTTCTGGCTGATGCGGCTGATCTCTTCTGAGGTGAGGCTGGGGTCGCCGCCGCCTTGGACATAGAGATTGTCGGCTTTATCCTGGTAGATGCGGGTGGTGAACTGATGTTCACTTCCCAGAATTTCCAGGGCGGCCAGGGCCGTGACCAGTTTGACGGTTGATGCCGGAATAAACGGGGTGTCAATGTGATAACCACGAACAATGCGGCCATTCTGGCTGAGCAGGTAGCCGCCATGCTCAATCAGCAGGGCCGCCGAGTCGGTTTCATGGGTCAGGGCCAGGGCCGGTCGAAAACAAAAGAGCAGACTCAGGATGAGCAGGGCAGAAGCGAGCAGGATGGTGAAGAGAGGGCGCCACATGGTAGGGACTGGATCCCGCACCCTTGCCTCCTTGTTAAAAGGGAAGGATGCGGGAAGATGTGATTTTATCCGAAAGTTCATCAGAGACCATAACTGGCCATGCCGAAGGAACAAACGTTCATGGTTGGTTGTGGCTGGTCAATTTTGTCCAGCCATGCTGGTTAGATTTTGGGCAATTTAGCCAAAGATCTGGCAATGTCTTCTTCCGGGTATTCGTAGTTGTGCAGTTGACCGGAGAAGTATTTATCATATGAGGCCATGTCGATCAGGCCGTGGCCTGAAAAATTGAAGAGGATGGTCTTGGGCTCATCCTTGTCACGCATGGCTTCGATGATCGCCCCGCGGATGGCGTGGCAGGTTTCGGGGGCCGGGATGATGCCCTCGGTCCGGGCAAACAGGACTCCGGCCTCGAAGCACTCGAGCTGGTGAACCTTGACCGGGTCGATAATCTTTTCCCGGACCATGGCTGAGACGATCGGGGCCATGCCGTGATAGCGCAGACCACCGGCGTGGATGCCGGGTGGGATGAAGTCATGACCCAGGGTGTACATGTTGAGCAGAGGAGTCATCTGGGCCACATCACCAAAGTCGTAGGCCAGTTTGCCCATGGTCAGTGACGGGCAGGAGGCAGGCTCCACTCCCACAAAGCGGATCTTTTTGCCTTCAAGGTAATCCGGAAGAAAGGGACCGGCCAGGCCGGCAAAGTTGGAGCCACCGCCGCAGCAGCCGACAATGACATCCGGGTAGTCACCAGCGATCTCCATCTGTTTTTTTGCCTCAAGGCCGATGATTGACTGGTGCAGGATGACATGGTTTAAAACCGAGCCCAGGGCATACTTGGTGTCATCCCGGGAGGCAGCGTCTTCCAGGGCCTCGGAAATGGCGATTCCCAGAGAACCGGCGGTGTCGGGATATTCGGCCCGGATCTGGCGGCCGATCTGGGTGTCTTCACTGGGGCTGGAAACGATCGAGGCCCCGAAGGTCTGCATCATGGATTTGCGGTAGGGCTTCTGGTCAAAGGACACCCGGACCATATAGACCTTGCATTCAAGACCGAACTTGTTGGTGGCAAAGGAAAGGGCGCTTCCCCACTGTCCGGCTCCGGTCTCGGTGGACAAACGCTTGACCCCTTCACGGCTGTTGTAATAGGCCTGGGCCACGGCGCTGTTGGGCTTGTGGGAGCCCACGGGTGAGACCCCTTCGTTTTTGAAATAAATTTTGGCCTTGGTGCCCAGGGCCTGCTCCAGGGCCCGGGCCCGGACCAGAGGAGAGGGCCGCCAGATCTTGAGCACCTCCTGGACCTCTTCCGGGATGTCGATAAAACGCTCCTGGCTCATCTCCTGCTCAAGCAGCCCCATGGGAAAGACGGCCCCCAGTTTTTCAGGGCCCATGGGTTGCATGGTTTCAGGGTCAAGAGGGGGGAGTAATCCACCTGGCAGGTCGGGGGCCACGTTGTACCATTGGGTCGGCATCTGGTCGTCGCGGAGGACTATTTTCTTGTTCATCTCATTTGCTCCTTTTTTGTAGTGAACCACTCTGGATGAATGATCAGGGTTGAAAATATATGCTGAATGTAATTATTCACTGTAATACAAAGGAATAGCCATAAGCCGGGAACTGTAACTGGTCATCAGTGCGCCAGGATCGTTCATTCTGGACTTTGAAGCATACTTGTGTATGCGAAAAGGTCAGAATGGGCGAAGATGGGGTGCCGCTGAACAGTTACCTCTTGTTTACCATGGGCCTGATGTCTTGTGCAACGATTTGTGCAGTTGTTTTGTAACTCTCCCGTTCATGATTGGTTGTGGCTGGCCATTTGGGTCCGGCTATGTCTGGTTACGTTGTTGAGTCCGCCTGTTCGGTCATGGCCTGGCAGGTCGTCTTCAGGACCTGGCAGCTGCTGGTGGTGTGGTCATCCAGGCCAATGACCTGGGAGAGAAAATCCTGCGGCTTGATGCCAGGTTGACCGGCCGTTGAAATCAGCTCCAGCTCCAGAGTGTCTGGGCCCGTCATCCGGCCCTGACTGACCAGTGGCCGGATATCAACGGCCTTGGTCTTTCCTTTGCGGGTCCGGCTGAGCAGGTGGCTGCCACTGGCCAGGAAGGCCATGAGGCGAGTTGACTCCTCCTGGGAAAAGGGGCGGGGGCAGGTGATGGTATAGCCGATCAGCAGAGATTGGGAAAGTTTGCCGCTGTGCAGGGCAATGCCCGTGACCATCAATCCTTCCGGCAGCTGACAGTTCAAATCCTCTGTTGTCTGGTGCGGGTTGTCCAGGAGAGCGGGCAGGTCCATGATGAAGTATTCACACAGGCTTTCGGTCCCCACGGGCATGGCCGGGCCAAAGGAAATCTTGGGTGAGGGGTTGAATCCCTGGGAAAAATGGGTTTCAAGCCCGGCCCGTCGAACGACCCTGAAGATCAGCTGCAGGATTTCCAGATGGCCAAGCAGACAGATCTTTCCCAGCCGCTGGTAGGTTACCTGGTATTTGAAATGGCCGGGCTCTGTGACCTGGACCTGTTGAGCAGGTTTCTGCGAAGGGACGGCAGGAATCTGTTTCGGATTCTGGACCACGGGTCTGAGGGTCTTGAAGTCACAGAGGCCGCAGAGCTGGCAGCCGTGGTAGCGGCAGTCCGGTGTGTAGGCCTCTTCCTGGGCTTTGGTTAATTCCTGCTTGAGGAAGTCGGTGCTGATCCCGCTCTTCAGGTGCTGCCAGGGCAGGATTTCGTCCAGGTCACGTGGGCGCAGATAGAAATCGAGATCGAGGCCGCAGTCCTTTTCGGCCGCCTCCTGCCAGAGCTTGAGCTGGAAGTGGTCTGACCAGCCGTCGAGCCGGGCCCCTCTGTCCCAGGCCTTTTCCAGGAGGCGGGCCAGTCGTCGATCGCCCCGGGAAAAGACCCCTTCGAGAAAGCTCTGTTCCGGGTCATGCCACTTGAGGTTGATGTTCTTGCGGGGCAGGATGGCCTTGAGACGGCGGATGGCCGTATAACTTTCCGCCATGGTCATCTGTGCTGCCCATTGAAAGGGGGTATGGGGTTTGGGGACAAAGGTGCCGATACTGACCGTGATCTGGCGTCGACCTGGACTGCCGTCACCGGCCGCCAGGGTCTTCTGGGCCAGGTCGCTGATGGCATCGATGTCTTCCGGGGTCTCGGTGGGCAGGCCGATCATGAAGTAGAGTTTCATCACCTTCCAGCCAAGTCCGTAGGCGTCGCGACTGGTGGTCAGCAGGTCCTCTTCGGTGATTCCCTTGTTGATCACCCGGCGCAATCGTTCACTGCCGGCCTCCGGGGCCAGAGTAAAACCGGTCTTGCGCACCCGTTTGATCTGATCCATGACCCCCTGGGTCAGGGTCCCGACCCGCATGGAGGGCATGGCCACGGACACGTATTGGTCGGCAAAGCGGTCCATCAGTGAGGGCAGGAGCTGGTCAAGACAGGAGTAATCTCCGGTGGAGAGCGAGAGCAGGGCCAGCTCGTCAAAACCGCTGTCGCTGATGCCGGTGTCAACCAGTTCCATGATCTGTTCAGGGCTGCGTTCGCGGACTGGCCGGTAAATGACCCCGGCCTGGCAGAAGCGGCAGCCGCGGGTGCAGCCACGGGCAATCTCAACCCCGAGCCGGTCATGAACGATCTTGCTGTTGGGGACAAGAGGGTGGGTCAGGTGGTCGATGCGGTTCAGATCGGGCAGGACCCGCCGTGTGACTGATGCGCAGGCAGGCGAGTTCGGGGTGATGGCGGAGATCCGGCCCTGATCGTCATATTCGGGGCTGAAGAGCGAGGGGATATACACTCCGGGGACCTGGCTGAGTGTCTCCAGCAGCTGTTCCCTGGGCCAGCCCTCTTTTTTGGCCTGCCCTGCAATTTCCGCGACTTCGATGATACCCTCCTCGCCATCACCGAGGAAGATGGCATCAAAGAAGTCGGCCACCGGTTCCGGGTTCATGGAACAGGAGCCGCCGCCCAGGAGCAGTGGAGAGCCGTCCTTGCGATCCTTGGCGTACAAGGGGATGCCGGCCAGTTTGAGGATGGTAATGATGTTGCTGTAACAGAGTTCGTAGGGCAGGGTGATGCCGATGATGTCAAAATCAATGAGTGGGCGGCCGGATTCAAGGGCGGTGAGAGGCTCCTGCTCGGTGGTCAGGAGTTGTTCCAGGTCTTTGTCCGGGCAGTAGCTGCGGTCGGCCAGCATCTGTTCCTGGCCGTTGAGCAGGTGGTAGAGGATCTGCAGTCCCTGGTGGGACATGCCTATTTCATAGAGATCCGGGAAGACAAGAGCACAGTGGATTTGGGCCTGGTCCCAGGGTTTACCTACGGCGTTGTGTTCAAGGCCCAGGTAGCGGCCGGGTTTATTGACAAGGGAAAGAAGATTGTTCACGGGAATCCTGTTGGGCGGTTAATGGTTGATGGCGGTCTGCTCTCTGCTACACAGTTGCTGAGATGGTATGGTGCATGGAAGTCCTGAATGGTTTTCGGCTGACGTCAGGGCTGAGCAAAACATCCATGACAACCACTTCATTTACTGAAAAGAGGTTGACTTTTCAAGAGAAGATGATGTATTCAAAATAGATAGACTCATACAAGAGAGAGGCGACATTATTTGAGTCGACCCTGTTGTAGCGTATTTTTCAGGTCGGCGCTTCTCCTCTGTTTCAAAACGTGTTCTGATCCATCCCTCCAATTATTATGAAATTATTGGATAACCAGGCGTTTGAATAACAAAAGGTTTCGATAAAAAAGGTACATGACATGAAACTCCTTAGGGGCTTGGAAAATACTAAAATACCGTTTATAATGTTTTCATACTACAACCAAGGAGGTTTTGCGTATGAAAACACCGACATTAGCACGAAATGGAGTATCTCCTGAAATTGCAGCCTTGCTTGGACGATTGGTTGCTATGATTCCATGGCCCTCTCGTCGTCTCGCCATGGGGGATATAACGGTCACGGTTCTGGACGGGAAGAATCGTGTTGCCGAGGATGAGTTTGGCTGGAGTCGCTCCACCGTGACCACCGGCATCAATGAGTACCGCAGTGGCATTGTGTGTGTGAATGATCTTTCTGAGCGAAGCAAGCCAAAGACGGAACAGAAAAATCCAAAGTTACTGGAAGACATCCAACGAATCATGGAACCCTCAAGCCATGCCGATCCCCAGCTGCGCACAACCTTGCTCTATACGAATATGACGGCACAAGCGGTTTATGATGCCCTTCTTGAGGAAGGGTGGACACCAGAGACATTGCCTACGGTTCGGACGATTTCCAATATCCTCAATCGGCACGATTACCGGTTGAGAACCGTGGCAAAAATCAAGGTTCAAAAAAAACGGCGGAAACCGACAGCATCTTCGACAACGTCCGGGAAATGAATCAATGGGCAGATGCCGACCCGGGCACATTGAGAATCAGTGTGGACACAAAGGCCACCGTGCATGTTGGTGAATATTCCCGGCGTGGACAGTCCCGAGGGAAAAAAGCGGTTGAGGCGTGGGACCATGATATGCGGCCGAAGGAGAAACTTGTCCCCGGAGGGATACTGGAGCCGGTTTCCGGGAAATCATTTCTTTTCTTTGGCGTCAGCAACAAGACCAGTGATTTTCTAGCCGATGGTCTTGTTCTGTGGTGGGAAGAAAGAAAGCATGATCTCGGCCATATAAAACAATTGGTAATCAATATGGATAATGGTCCTGAGTGCAGTGGACGCCGAACTCAATTTCTCCATCGGCTATTGGAGTTCGCCGAGACAAGCGGGCTGAAAATCAGGTTGATCTATTACCCTCCGTACCATAGCAAATATAATGCGATTGAACGATACTGGGCTGGGTTGGAACAGTCTTGGAATGGCTATCTCCTTGATACGGTCGAAACGGTTTTAAATCGTGCCGGAAATTTTACATGGCGAGGAATACAGGCAACCGCCAGTCTCATAGAGACCGTTTACGAAAAGGGAATCAAGCTCTGCGGTCAAGAAAAAACCGCTCTCGAGAATAGACTGTCTCGCTCTCCAGAACTGTACTGGTGGGATATAACAGTTTGCCCTAAAACGGTATAATAGGAATTTCTGCCCCCCTTAAGATTCTCTGTTTGCTGGCGGTGTTTGTTGTCCCATGCTTTTCTCAGGCTGATGCCGCAGACTCTCAGGCCGCGCTGCAGGAAGTGATTTTTCAGACGACCAATGGGCAGCAGGAGATGATCAACTTCAGGTTGAGCGGTACGTATTCTCCCGAGGTCTCTATGCTCAAGGGGCAGCGTCCCCGGCTGATTTTTGATTTTATCGGAGTGCCGGCCGCGGCCACCATTCAGAGCCGGATTGAAACCCGGGGCCGCATGATCTCCCGTGTCCGGCTTGGTCGCCATACCCGGCCAATAAAGACCCGGGTCGTTATCGATCTGGTGCCTGGTTATGAGTATGACTATCGACAGATGAATGGAGCGGCCGGCCAGTTGAGCTATGCCGTGTTCTATCGTGGGTCTCAACCGGCTCAGGTCCAGCAGCAGATGGCCCCGGTCACCCCGGTCTGGCCGCAGCCTCCCCAGAAACAGGTTGTTGAAGTTCCTCAGATGCAGCAGCCAATCGTGCCGAAGACGTATCAGCCTCCGGTTGTTCAGGAAAGACCACCAGTTCCGTCCATTCAGCAGCCCTTAACCCGTATGCCGGATCAACCGTTCAGCGGCAACCTTGTTGTCATCAGTGATATCTTCTTCGGGAACACCTCGAGTGAGGGTGAAATGGTCCTGTTCAAGCTCAATGAGTTTGCGCCACCGGTTGTGACCTCCAGTGAGGTCAATGGGAAGTTACAGGTTATCTGTGAGTTTTCCCGCAGTCAGGTGGCAGAAAATGTCTCCAAACTCATTCCGGCCAGCGGCAAGTATGTCTCTCTGATCCGGGTTGAGGATTCACGGAATCCGGATAAGGTCCGGGCCATTATTGATCTCACCGGAGACAAAAATTATCAGCTTAAGCAGGTCTTTTTCAAGGAAGATAATCTCTTTGCCTTGATTGTTAATCCTCGTCAGTAGGAGTAGGCGTCTGCTGGTTCGGGTGAGTGTATCGCCTGAATGAACAGGCAGAATTTTGTCCGTATGCTTGGCCCGGCAGGAACGGGAAGGTTCCTGTCCGACTACGCTTCGCCCGAACCATGAACGACTTATCCGTCGCCCGTGGTTCAGATACGCCGGTCAGGGAACTTCCTGTTCCTGCCCCTTTTCCTTTCTGGTCAGATCAATCGATTTATGGTTAGACCGTCAGTAAAGAGTTTTCAAACGTGATCGAAACTCCCTCCTCTGCTTGTGCCTGAGGGAGTTTCTTGCCTGGATTTCAGGGCAGGATCTGTCGGGTAAACGAATCCGGAATCTGGATGGTGAATTCTTTCGAACTGAGCTTGGACGGACCGGGTGTGACCCGGCTCAGTCTGATGCTCAGTCCTGCACCGTACGGCAGGTCGCTGATTTTAATGGTTTTGGGCGGTTGACAGGCCTGTTCCTGGTCCCGGTCGCCATAGCTGATGGTGGCCATGGCCTGACGCTCACTGTTGAGAATAACCCGGGCCAGAATTTCCTGTGTTGCAGGGTCGATCAGCATCCGGCTGACGATCTTCTCTTTCCTGATGATCTCCTTGATCACCAGCCAGTATCCCCGCTTCTCCCTGTCCCATCCCAGAGGTTGTACTGTTTCGATTTGTGAACCGAGTCGGCCACTCAGCCAGTTCCCCAATTCAACCTGCTCGATTGCGATCCCGTATTGTCTGACCAGGGCTTTAAGAGCTCCTTCCATGGTCTGGGCCGCCGGGATGTCAATGGCCTGGAACTGTGTGCTGTTTGAGGTCAGAATAAAGAGGGGCTGGTTGAGAGGGGACAGGGCCACGGCCTTGACAAAATCCGGAGCCAGCAGGTGCAGTGAACCGTTCAGCTTGATGCTGGTGGCCGGGGCCTGCCAGTGGAAAATGGCCTGGGCTGTGAGCCCTTGCGAACATTTCTGTTCCCGTTGCTGGATATCGTGGACCAGCTGTTCGAATTGGACCTCCGCCTGGTGTGAGTCGGTGGAGTCCCACGGTCTGCCGGCGCAACCCTGTATCAGGACCAGGAGCAGCAGGAGTACGGTAAGAGCGGGAGAGGGGAAGGTTCCGGTCTGGAGATCAGAGCGCATTCAGCTTGTCCTGGATCTTTTGTTTTGCTTTGGTGTCATCGAGCAGTTCCAGGGCCTTGCGGTAGGCTTCAGCCGCCTCGTCTGCTTCCAGTTGTTTGTGCAGGACGTCACCCAGGTGTTCATGGATATACGGGTCATCCGGGGTCAGGATCAGGGCCTGTTCAAGTTCGGTTCGGGCGCGGTTGATGTCGCCCAGGCGGAAGTAGACCCAGCCAAGACTGTCATGGATATAGCCGCTGTCGGGTAGCAGTTCCATGGCGTGCTCGATGTAGGTCAAGGCCTGTTCGAGGTTGATATTGCGATCGGCCCAGGTATAGCCGATGTAGTTCAGGGCCTCGGCGTGATCAGGGTCCAGGCCAATGACCCGGCCCATGGTGGCCAGGGCATCATCCACCCGTCCCTGTTTGTTCAACACGATCCCGAGGCTGAAATGCAGGCTGGGATCGTCCGGGTACTGGACCAGGGCCAGGTCCAAGGTCTCACGGGCCTTGTCCAGTTGATCCTGGTCCATGTAAAATGAGGCCAGCAGGCCAAAAAACCCGGGAGGGGCACTGTCAGCGTTGGCGGTCACCTCCTTGAGGAGTGCCAGGGTCTCGGCACGTCTGTTGCTCTCAGTAAGAATCCTGACCTGCAGATAGAGTGCATCCTCGTACCTTGCGTCTTCCTGATCGATCTGCTGGAGATGGCCCAGGGCCTGGCTGAGTTTTTTCTGGTGCTGGCGGATAATGGCCAAGGTATAGCGGGCTTCAGCCGATTCTTCCCGGGCCAGGAGCTGTTCGAGGATCTGGGCTGCCTGTTCGTCCTTGTTGGTCCGGAGCAGAAGCCGACTGGTGATCAGGTCAATACTTGTGGGGTTGGGACTGGTCTGTCGCAGCTTCTCCAGCTCATCCAAGGCCTTTTGTTCACCACCCTTGAGGAGCAGGGTCTGAATCAGGCCCAAAGCGGCCCGATCGTCCTCGGGGTTGTTCCAGTTTAATTCACGGTAGAGCTCTTCTGTTCGGACGGTATTGTTTACCTGGCTGTAGAAATCAATCAGCTCATACGCCAATTCAGGTGACCAGTTCAGTTGAAAGGCCTTCTCGTACCAGATGGCCGCCTGCTTCGAGTTTTTGTCCTGGCTGTAGAGACGAGCCAGATAGAGGTGGGCAAAATAGGAATCTGGTGTTCGTTTGAGGACATTCTGGAACAGGATTCTGGCCTCTTTCTCACGTTTCTGCTGGGTGTAGAGATACCCCAGAGAGAGAAGGGCGGTCTCGTTTTCCGGTTCCAGCTGGATTACCGCGCGGTAGAGATCAATGGCCTCATCGTAATTCTTGCTGTGGATATGCAGTCGGGCCAGGAAGAGCTGACTGTCGATATCGGTGGGATTCTCGGCAATGGTCGTGTTGAGCAGCTGGATGGCCGCCTCTTTGTGACCCAGTTTGAACAGCAGGGCCGGAAGCTTGTCCCGGGCCAGGCTGGACTGTGGGTCACAGGTCAGGGCTCGTTCATAGGCCAGTCGTGCCTCGTTGTACTGACGATTCCGCTCGGCCTGTACGCCCTGAAGAAAGGCGGCGTACGCGCAGGCGCGGGGGCTTGGCAGGACCTCGCTCTGAACTGGGGTGTCTGGAGACGACTGGGAGAGCGACTCTGGTGGTGCTTCTGCAGGGGAGGGTGAGAGATTGGCGCAGCCACCAATGCTGAGAAGGGCGATCAGCAGCAGACTCAGGAGCAGTGGACTGCTGTGGTTCATGATCGCTCTCCTGAAAACTGGCAGCTGAGCAGATCCTGGACCGCGGCCAGCACCTGTTTCTGGATTTCTGTAATGGTGCCATCTGCCTGAATCCGCTTGATGTAGGGAAGGTCGAGGCTGTCGAAGAGGGCTGCGACCCGGCTCAGGTTGTCCTCCTGTTCAAAGTCGTTTAGCTCTTCCCCCCGACCGCTGGTGATTCTGTGGGTCCCGGTCTGGGGCGATGCACAGAAGATCAGGGCCAGGTCCGGTCTGGGGGCAAAGTCGTTCAGGGCCAGTATTGCCTGGGGATCAGAACCGGCCGCTCCCTGGTAGGCCACGGTGGAGAGAAAGTACCGGTCACAAAGGACAATCTTTCCCTGCGCCAGGGCCGGTGCGAGCAGGCGTTCCACATGGTCCCTGCGGTCGTCCAGAAAGAGTTCCAGTTCCATTTCAGGGGTCATGGCATCCCGCTGACTGAACAGGGCCCGCAGTTTTCGGCCAAAGGGACCGTCGGTGGGTTCACGAGTGGTCACAACCGGGTAGGCTTGCTGCTCAAGGGTCTCAGCGAGTAACCGCAACTGGGTCGACTTGCCGCTGCCGTCGATTCCTTCAAAGACGATCAGGATTCCTTTCTGGAGTAATGGGGACATGGTCTCTGATTCCGGGTCTTCCCTGGGACTCAAGGTGTTGGGTTGAAGTTGCGGCGATTGTACTCCATCCGGATGGCCAGCTCAATGGCGGCAGCCAGGCTTGAGGTCGCAGCCTTGCCCTGGCCGGCGATGTCGTAGGCGGTGCCGTGATCCACAGAGGTACGAATGAAGGGCAGGCCAAGCGTGACATTGACCCCGTCGCTGAAGTGAAGCAGTTTAAAGGGAATCAGGCCCTGGTCATGATACATGCAGACCACGGCATCAAAGGCCCCACCGGCCGCCCGGTGAAAGACGGTGTCAGGTGGAAAAGGGCCGCTGATTGTGATCCCTGCAGCCTGGGCCAGGCGCACGGCCGGCAGGATGATCTCATCCTCCTCATGGCCAAAAAGTCCACTCTCGCCGCCATGGGGGTTGAGTCCAGCCACGGCGATCCGGGGCTGATGGATGCCAAAGTCCTGTTGCAGGCTGGCATGGGTGATCATGATCAGATCTACTATGCCCCGGCTGGTCAGCAGTGTCGGCACCTCAGCCAGAGCACAGTGAATCGTGGCCAGTGTCACTCGCAGACGGGAGCCGGCCATCATCATCACCGGTTGGGAACTGTGGCTGAGATGGGCAAGCATTTCGGTGTGGCCGGGGAAATGATAGCCCGCGTCGTGCAGGGCTGCCTTGGAAATGGGACAGGTCACCAAGGCCGAAAAAACTCCCTCTTTGATGAAGTGGACGGCCTGCTCGATGGCGGTGGCCATGGCCTGCCCGGTCTTGATTGTCGGCCGGCCCCAGACCAGATCCTCGGGTGTGAGGCGGGAGGTTTCAAGGACCGGGATTTCACCAGCAACCAGTTCCTGCCCGGGCCGCCAGGGTTTGAGTCTGGCGGGGATCTCTAGAGTGGCCGCACAGTGCTCTAGGACCCCGAGATCACCGATGACCACCATGTTGCACGTCTGGTCCGGGGCAGACGTGGCAAAATATTTAAGGATGATCTCCGGGCCGATGCCCACCGGACAGCCCATGCTGATGGCAATCTTGCTCATGTGCTCCACGTAAATGTCTTTTCCGGAATGGGCTGGCTCAGCCATTCTCTTTCATACGACGCCTGAGTTTCATACTCTGCTGCTGGCGTTGATACTGAGCCGGGCAAGAAATATCAAGGTTATGCTTTCGAGAGCTGAGAAAATTTTCGTTCAGCAAAAAAACGTGAGCTGAAAAAAGTTTATTCAACGGTCTCAAAGGCGTTCTTGATCAGCTCGATGGTGGGTCTGCCCTGATCGGGCAGGAGCACGGCCGCCACATCAAAACGGATCGGGCAGTCCGGCAGCTGCTTGCGGCTCAGATAGACCATGGCCGTGCGGCTGATCTGCTGCTGTTTCTTCAGGGTCACTGCCTCGGCCGGTGCCCCGAAGCGGGTGCTCTTCCGGGTCTTGACCTCGACAAAGACCAGGCATTCCCCATCTCTTGCAATGATATCAATTTCTCCGATTTTCTGCCGGTAATTTCGGTCAAGGATCGTCATGCCCAGTTGCTTGAGGTGGGAGGCGGCCAGTTCTTCCCCCTGGCGTCCGAGTGCCAGCCGTTCTTCAGACAAATTCTTTGACTCCCTTGAAGGTCCGGCGGTGACAGGGACAGGGGCCGTGTTGGATGATGGCCAGGCGGTGTACCTTGGTCGGGTAGCCCTGGTGTCGGGAAAATTGATAGAGGGGGTATTGACGATCCAGTTCGGCCATCAGAGCATCGCGCCGGGTCTTGGCAATGATCGAGGCTGCCGCAATAGAGGCACTTTTGGATTCACCCTTGACCAGCGGTTGTTGTGGAATGGTGGCCGGAATGGGGAAGTTTCCGTCGATCAGGAGAAAGTCAGGGGCAATACCCTGAAAGAGCAAGTCGTCAACGGCCCGTTTCATGGCCAATAAGGAGGCCTGCAGGATATTGATTTGGTCGATGGTCTGATGGGAAACCGTTCCGACTCCGATGACAGCTCCGATTGCAGTCAGGGTCGCAGCAAGTGTTTCACGACGCTTGGGCGTGAGTTTCTTGGAGTCAAGAAAAAGTGAATGGTCGCAGTCCCGTGGCAGGATGACACAGGCGGCGACCACTGGGCCGGCCAGTGGTCCCCGTCCAGCTTCATCGAGCCCTGCGACCATGGCTAAACCATGGTCATGCAGGGTCCGTTCATACAGGTAGGTGTCGTCTGCCCTGGGCACAATGGAAGAGAGAATCTTCTCCATCGGTTCACAGGGGGTGAGACTGACGCCCGCGAGGCATTATCCCTTGAATCCACGCTCGCGGATACGGGCCGCCTTACCGCGCAGGTCGCGCAGGTAATAGAGACGTGACTGACGGACACGACCGAGGGTCAGGACCTCGATCTTCTCGATCCGGGGATTGTGCAGGGCAAAGGTCTTTTCAACGCCGACGCCGTGGGAGATCTTGCGCACGGTGTAGGAGGCGCTCATGTCGGTGTGCTGACGTTTGATGACCACACCCTGAAAGATCTGGACCCGCTCCTTGTTTCCCTCAATGATGCGGATGTGAACCTTGACGGTGTCGCCCGAACGGAAGTCCGGGTGGTCAAAGCGCATCTGCTCCTGTTCGATTTTCTGAATGATTTTGCTCATGGCCTTTCCTATGGTTAAAAAATGTTGCCTGGTTTATTGGTTGATTCCATGTCAGGTCGACACCGACAGGAGGCGATCAAAGATGATCGACACGGCGGAACGCACTGACAGATGATTATAATTTGTACTGCCGCTGATCGGCGGTAAACAGTGATCAGCCATTGCACTGATCTCCGGGGCCAGTCCATGGGCCGTGCCAAAGAGCAGGAGCAGCGGGCGACCCGAGGCAATCAACTCCCGGGCTGCGCCATAACTCAAGGTGTTGCTCTGGGGCCTGGCACTGGTGCTCAGGATCAGCGGGCGCACGAGCCGTTGCCGACAGATACACTCCAGCGTTTCGTCCAGAGAGGAACTGATCCGGATCAGTTCCAGGGCACTCTTGCGGGCCGGGTTCCGGGTGGCGCCATGTCCGGTCTGCCAGTGATCACATATCTCCCGAACCATTGCCTGCTGGTCGGTATAGGGGGTGATCACATAATAATTTTCAACTCCAAAGGTCCTGGCTGCCCGGGCGATGTCATGCAGGTCCAGGTTGGTGACCGCCGATCCGATCGTCTCACCGTGCTTGTTCACGACCGGATGGTGCACCAGGGCAATATCAACCTGAGGACGCTTGCCGGTCATGCGCTCTCCGACTGCAGGGCCATGATCTGTCCATGGAGTCCATGCTGCTTCAGCACCTTGACCTCTGCTGCGCTGAAGCTCACTCCAGCCAGAAGTTCAGGCCGCCGTTCCAGAGTCTGGCGAACAGAGGCCAGGAATCGGAACTCATCAATCCGGGCATGGTTCCCTGAGAGCAGCACCTCCGGGATATCCTGACCCTCAAAGACCCTTGGCCGCGTGTACTGCGGATGCTTGAGCAACCCGCGGCTGAAGGTGTCCCGCTCGGCCGAATCGGCGCAACCCAAAACTCCTGGCAGAAGACGGGTTACCGAATCGACAATGATCATAGCCGCCAGTTCACCGCCGGTCAGGATGTAATCACCGATGGAGAGTTCCTCGTCCACGCAGGTGGCCCGGAATCTCTCGTCAACGCCTTCGTAGCGGCCGCAGACCAGGATCAGATGTTCCTGCTGACTCAACTCTTCAGCCACGGCCTGGGTGTATGCACGACCCTGAGGACTGAGGAGAATAACCCGGCCCGGTCCGTTCTGCTCGCGGGCGTGATTGACGGCGCCCTGCAGGACATCAGCCTTCATGACCATTCCTTCACCGCCGCCAAAGGGGCGATCATCGGTGCTGGAGTGTTTGTCCAAGGCAAAGTCGCGGATATCGGTGGTCTCGATCCGGATCTGGCCCTGCTCTCTGGCCCGGCGGAGAATGGACTCGTTGAGCGGTGAGTCCAGCAGCTCGGGAAAAATGGTCAGGATGTCAAATATCATGGGGGCTTGGCTCCCCGAATACCTCCTCGCCGCTGTTGATCTCCAGCAGTCCGGGAGGGGGCTCTATAATCAGTTGTTCGTGGTCCTGGGCGCGGATGATCTCGGAGAGCATGGGAATCAGATATTCACCGCTGCGTCCGCGGACCACCAGCAGGTCCTGGGCACCGTTTGAAAAAATTTCCTGGATAATTCCCAGTTCCCGGCCATCTGTGGTGACCACCTTCAGTCCCCGCAACTGGTGCCAGTAATACTCATCCCCCTGCGGGTCCGGCAGATCAGTTTTGCGGACCAGCACTCCCTGGCCCACCAGCTCCTCGGCCTGATTACGGGTTTTGAAGCCGTTCAGGGCGAGAATCGCGCTGTGTCCCTGGGGCCGACTGCGCAGGATGGACACCGGTAATGATAGTTTTCCGTCCCGGCTGACCAGGGTCAATTCCGGATAGCCGGCAATGGCCTCAGGTTGTCCGGAAAAGGTGTAGAGCTTCAGTTCCCCACGAATTCCGTGCGCCTTGACGATCTCGCCGATCAGGACATAGGTGTCTTCAGAAAAGACGTAACCTGCAACCATCTTACTCCAGGATATCCATCCTGGACCGTTTCCCTTCTTTGCTCGCGGCTGTGGCCAGCAGGGTGCGCATGGCTCGCGCCGTTCGCCCCTGTTTGCCGATCACCTTCCCGAGATCTGACTTGGCCACGGCCAGATCAATGATGACGGTGTCCTCTTCCTCTCGTTCGGTGACTGTCACTGCATCGGGGTCATCCACCAGCGAGCGGGCTATAAAGGCGATCAACTCTTTCATTGAGTCTTATGCGGCTGCCGCGTCTTTTTTGAGCAGGCTTTTGACCGTGGTGGTCGGCAAGGCACCCTTGCCAATCCAGCCCTGCAGTTTGTCGTTGTTGATGTTGATCACGACAGGCTCCTGCATCGGGTCATAAGTGCCAACGATGTCAAGAAATTTGCCATCACGTTTGCACTCGCTGTCAGCAACAACGATGCGGTAAAAAGGTTGTTTCTTGCGACCCATTCTGGTTAAGCGAATTCGAACTGCCATTGTTACATGTTCCTCCGGTGAGAGTGTGCAGGTCTTCAAAAAAGAGGATGACCCGGCATGGGGGCTGGTGCCCAAGTATTATTTATCTTTTACGTAACCCTTTCGGGAGTTTGCGTCTTTTGGTACCGGTGACAAGCCCAGGCTTGCCACGCATTTTCTTCATCATCTTCAGCATGGCCGTATAGCTCTGCAGCACGCGGTTGACGTCTGAGACAGCCGTCCCGGAACCATTGGCGATCCGCTGGCGGCGACTGCCGTTGATGATTGTATGGTTGCGCCGCTCTTTGCTGGTCATGGAACGGATAATGGCCTCTGTCTTGACCAGTTCCTTTTCGTCCGGTTTGGGCGCGTCCTTGAGTTGCTTAAGCTTGTTCAGGCCCGGGACCATGCCCAGGATCTGGTCAAGGGAGCCCATTTTCTTGATCTGTTGGATCTGGTCAAGAAAGTCTTCCAGGGTAAAGGTGTTCTGCTTGATCTTCTTGGCGACCTGATCAGCCTTTTTCCGGTCGACGACCGCTTCGGCCTTTTCAATCAGGGTCAGGACATCGCCCATGCCCAGGATTCGTGAGGCCAGCCGATCCGGATGGAAGATTTCCAGGGCATCCAGGCCCTCGCCAACACCGACGAACTTGATGGGCTTGCCGGTAATCTTCTTGATGGACAGGGCGGCGCCGCCACGGGCGTCACCTTCCATCTTGGTGAGAACCACACCTGATATTTCCAGGTCCTTATTGAATTTGTCAGCAACGGTGACCGCGTCCTGGCCGGTCATGGAGTCGGCAACAAACAGGACCTCGCTCAGATGGATGGCGTTTTGAATCTCCTTGAGCTCCGCCATCAGGGTCTCGTCCACATGGAGGCGACCGGCGGTGTCGATGATCAGGGTGTCATAGTCGTGTTCAGCCGCAACTCCCATTGCCTGACGGCAGATGTCCACCGGCTTCATCGCGGTGGTTGAGGGATGAACCGGGATGTCGAGTTGTTGGCCCAGGACCTGGAGCTGTTCAATGGCTGCCGGGCGATAGATATCGGCAGGGACCAGGTAGGGCCGTCGGCCCTTGTCCTTGAGCATCCGTGCCAGCTTGCCCGAGGTGGTGGTCTTGCCCGAACCCTGGAGACCGGCCATCATGATGGTCACCGGTTGCTGGCCGTCCAGGCGGAGAGTTTCAGTGCTGCCGCCCAGGAGGGTGATCAACTCGTCGTGGACGATCTTGATTATCTGCTGGCCCGGGGACAGGGCACGGGAGACCTCGAGGCCCACGGCCTTTTCGGTCACTGTAGCGACAAATTCCTTGACCACCTGGAAATTGACATCGGCCTCAAGCAGGGCCACACGCACTTCACGCATGGACTCCTTGATATTCTCTTCCGAGAGGGTGCCGTGGCCACGGAGCTTTTTAAAAACTCCTTCCAGCCGGTCTGTCAGATTTTCAAACATGATAAGTGTTCTGTCTGGTCAAATAAATATTACCCCGGAGGACAGGGGTTTTTGTGTTATATTTTCAATATGTTATGCGCGCAACTTGCCGGGCCTGAGCCCAAGGGGCAAGCGTGTGGAGCCTAAAAGAAAACATAATTACTCAAAAAAGAAAAATCTGTCAAGCTGTGAACAGGATCAGAGCTAAAAAGTCGAACCGGGAGGTTTTAGGCTTAGGCGGATCAACCCGTGATCAGGACGCGATCGGGCCATCTACTGCGAAAATCTCACGGAGAAAGGTGCGTCGCCAACCTTGGCCCTGACGGAGGGTTGTAGTTTTCTTGGGTTGTCCGTGATATTTGATCAGTTTTTTGAGTTCGGCATTGCTGCCGATCAGGGCGGGGTCCAGGCCCCTGATGTCACTTTTCAGGGTGATGAACTCCTGGAGAGTGGCCAACTGTCTTTTGTCTTCAGAACTTAGCTTGGCGGTACGCAGTGAGGGTGGGCATTGGTCTGAAGAGCGACCTTGATTCTGGTCGATAATCGCCATGATCCGCTCACCGTAATGTCTGACGGTCTTGTCTGAGATCTTGCCATAGGCCGTGATCTCAGCTGCCTGCCGGGGCGGTTTTCTGGCCAGTGCCAGCAGGACCTGGTCGTTGACAATGTGGCCCCGGGGTCGGTTGCGGGCCCGGGCCTCTTCTTCCCGCCATGTGGTCAGATCCTGGAGTATGGCCAGTTCCTGGCGCTTGAGGCTGCTGGCCCCCTTGGTCTTCTGGTAGCGTTGGTCATCGGGGCCTGGCAGGTAACTCTGTGGATCATTGAGCAGGGTCAGTTCTTCATTCAGCCAGGAGGTCACAGTGGAGTCCATGATGGAGCTGAGGATGAGCACGCGCATGGCTCGGAGGTAGCGGACATCATCCAGGGCGTAACTGAGTTGATTGTCGCTCAAGGGGCGTCGCAGCCAATTGGTTCGGGTCTCGGTCTTGGGCAGGTCGATGTCCAGGAGGTCAATGAGCAGATTACCAAGGCTCAGGGTGGCCGGACGTCCGGCAAAACCTGCGGCCAGCCGGGTATCGAAGATATTGACCGGGCAGGCGCCAGTGGCCCTGGTCAGGATCATCAGATCCTGGGGAGCGTCGTGAAATATTTTGACAACCGCCGGATCAGCGAGTAATTCTCCTAGGGGAGAGAGATCGTCAAGGGCGCAGGGGTCGATCAGGTAGCATTCTTCATTGGAAAGGGCCAGCTGGATCAGGGCCAGTTCCGGATAGTAGGTCCGCTCCCAGATGAATTCGGTGTCCAGGCCGACGGCATCGATGCTGCGCGCCTTCTGGATCAGTTCCTTGAGTTCGAAAGAGGTGGTGATCATGGATGGGTAAGTTCTCTTTGTTGAAGGGAAAGTGCAATGATTGTTCACCGGCACAAAGACATATCGTGCCGAAAAAGACAAGCAGAAATCCACGAGTTGCTCAATTTAAGGTCATTGCTCATTCCTTGGCCTTCTGGCTCTGTTTGGGCTGACGTGCGTCATACGCGTCTGTTTTTTAAAACCTGAACGAATGAATGTGTCTGTGTTTTTTTGCCCCTTGGGTGAGATTTTTTGTGTCCCGGCAGGCTGGTCAACGGCCCGGGGCAGGTTGGTCAGGCTGGATTCCCTGCTGTTGCGGGGATGGGTGAGGTGAGAGCAGCGTTATGTTTATTTATATCTTGAAACGGCTGGCCTTGATGATCCCGACCCTGTTCGGGGTCATGCTGGTCACCTTTGTGGTGACCCAGTTTGTTCCCGGTGGTCCGGTGGAGCAGCTGGTAGCTCAGATGGAGGGGCATGGCCGTGGTGGCGAGGCCAGTTCCGGGGGCACCTCTCTCTATCGTGGCGATTCTGGTCTTGATAGTGAGCGGCTGGCCGGGCTCAGGGCCATGTATGGTTTTGATCGCCCGCCCCTGGAGCGTTTTCTGACCATGATGAAAAACTATCTGGTCTTTGATTTCGGTTCATCATACTATTATCATCGCAGCGTCGTTGATCTGGTGATCTCGCGGATGCCGGTCTCCATGTCTCTCGGGTTGTGGAGTTTTGTCATTGTCTATGGCGTCTGTATCCCTCTGGGGATTGCCAAGGCAGTGCGTGACGGTTCGCGTTTTGATGTCCTCAGTTCCACCGCCATTCTGGTCGGGTATGCCGTACCTGGCTTTGTCCTGGCCATTGTCCTGATCGTCCTCTTTGGCGGCGGCAGTTTCTGGTCTATTTTCCCTTTGCGCGGCCTGGTCTCTGATAACTGGAGCGAACTGACCTTTGGCGCCAGGATTCTTGATTATCTCTGGCACATGGTCCTGCCGATCACGGCCAGTGCCGTGGGAAGTCTGGCTGTGATGACCATGCTGACCAAGAATTCTTTTCTCGAAGAGATCCGCAAGCAGTACGTCCTCACGGCCCGGGCCAAGGGGCTGGCAGAGAGCCAGGTCCTGTACAAACATGTCTTTCGCAATGCCATTATCCCGATCATCACCGGTTTTCCTGGATATTTTATTGCCTCTTTTTTTACCGGCAGCCTGCTCATCGAGACCATCTTCTCTCTGGACGGGATGGGCCTGCTGGCCTATCAGTCGGTCTTGAACCGTGATTATCCGGTGGTCCTGGGAACCCTTTATTTCTTCACCATCATCGGACTTGTCTCCCGGCTCCTGTCGGATCTGAGTTATGTCCTGGTTGACCCGAGGATCAGCTTTGAAGGGCTTGACTGAGCAGATGAAACAGGGTGTGTCAGAACAGCAGGAGGTGAGCCTTGGCCGGCGGCGCTGGCGTCGATTCAGACGGAACCGCCGCGGGTACTGGAGCCTGATTATCTTTGGCTTTTTTCTGGTCCTCAGTCTTGGCGCGGAACTGGTCAGTAATGACGTGCCGCTCCTGGTCAGCTATGAGGGCCAGACCTACTTCCCCCTCCTGCAGAGCTATCCTGAAACGGCCTTTGGCGGTGACTTCGAGACCGAGGCCGATTACCTTGATCCCTACCTGCTCCAGCGTCTGACCACTGAGGGGAACTGGCTCCTGTTTCCGCTCAATCGCCACAGTTTTGACTCGATCAATCTGGATCTTGCCGTGCCGGTCCCTTCGCCCCCCACACGCAGCAATCTGCTGGGCACCGATGATCGTGGCCGTGATGTCCTGGCCAGACTCCTCTACGGGTTTCGGCTGAGCATCCTCTTTGGCCTGGCCCTGACTCTGGTCGGGACCGTGGTCGGGGTGATCGCCGGAGGTATCCAGGGTTTTCTCGGTGGCCGGACCGACCTCTTCTTTCAGCGTTTTATCGAGATATGGGGGGCCATGCCCGAGTTGTATCTGCTGATCATTTTTGCCTCGATCTTCAAACCCAGTATTCTGCTGCTCCTGGTCTTGCTCTCTCTCTTCAGCTGGATGGGGCTGTCCGACTATGTGCGGGCCGAGTTCCTGAAGGGACGGAATATGGAGTATGTCAAGGCCGCCCGGGCCCTTGGGGTCTCAGGGGTGATGATCATGATTCGGCACCTGCTGCCCAATGGCATGACCCCGGTGATCACCTTTCTCCCCTTTCGGATGTCGGCCTCGATTCTGGCCCTGACCAGTCTTGATTTTCTCGGGCTGGGTGTACCCCCGTCGACCCCGAGCCTCGGTGAACTCCTGGCCCAGGGCAAGGCCAATATCGATGCCTGGTGGCTGTCGCTTTCAACCTTTATCGTCCTGGTCGGCACGCTGGTGCTCCTGATTTTTATCGGTGAGGCCCTGCGAGAGACCTTTGATCCACGCAAGAATTGATGGCTGGTGATTGACAATGGTTCGTGGAGTCTATATCATGCTGGTTATGAATTTTTTGATGCTGCCGGGGCAGGCTCTCTGGTTGAACGTTCAGTATCATGCTGCCGGCTGAGGAAAACAGGAAAGAGATGCAGGGTAATTTATTGATACGTCTGGGTGCGACCAGTCTCTCTGTCCTTCAGGATCTGGGCCGGATGGGGATCTTTCTTTTCCAGGCCCTGCGCGGACTGTTCCGGACGCCTTTTCGCTTTGGTGAGTTTGTCAAACAGATGCATTTTATCGGTGCCGGCTCCTTTGCGGTTATTTTTTTCACTGCGGCCTCTACCGGTATGGTTCTGGGCCTGCAAGGCTATTACTCAATGCATAAATTCGGGGCCGAGGGGATGCTGGGCTCGGCCGTAGCCCTGACCCTGATCATGGAACTGGGCCCGGTTCTCACGGCATTGATGGTGGCTGGTCGTGCCGGGTCGGCCATGTGTGCCGAGTTGGGGATCATGCGAATTTCTGAACAGATCGATGCCCTGGACTGTATGGCTGTCGATCCCTTTCGGTATCTGATATCGCCCAAATTTCTGGCGGCCATCCTTTCGGTTCCCCTGCTCACCGTCCTCTTTGATGTGGTCGGCATTGGTGGTGGCTATATTGCCGGAGTGAAACTGATGGGAGTGAACGGCGGCAGTTATCTTGAAGGGATGCGCTCCAGTGTCACCAATCATGATCTCCAACTGGGGCTGATCAAATCTTTTGTTTTTGGACTTCTGGTGATCTGGATCTGCACGGGTCGTGGTTATTTTGTCCACCTGATCCGGGGTGCCGGGTTCGGGGCCGAGAGCGTCAGCCGGGTGACCACCCAGGCGGTGGTCCTGTCATCAATTTCCGTTCTGGTCTTTGACTATCTGCTGACGGCGGTGCTCTTATGATTGACGGAATTTCATCAGTCCTGGTCTCTTTGTTGGCCGGGCCTTTCTTCCCACCCCTTACAGCCCGGCCGGTGAGTGTGTTATGACCGCGGTGGCTATTGAGTTCAGGGGGGTGTCCAAGTCTTTTGACAAGAAAGATGGCGGTCGCCAGGTGATCCTGGATCAGGTCGATTTTGTTATTCCCCGGGGCGGGACAACGGTCATTGCCGGAGGAAGCGGGCAGGGGAAGAGTGTGACCCTGAAACTGGTCCTGGGGCTGATGCAGCCGGATGGTGGTCAGATTCTGGTCAATGGTGAGGATGTGACCGGGGTTCGAGGAAGGGCTCTGGAGCAGTTGCGGAGCCGCTTCGGGGTCCTGTTTCAGGGTTCGGCCCTGTTTGACAGTCTGAGCGTCTATGAGAATGTGGCCCTGCCTTTGCGCGAGCGGACCTCAAAGGGCGAGGATGAGATCCGGGAGCAGGTCATGGCCTCCCTGGCCCAGCTGGAACTGGTGGGTCATGAAGACAAATTCCCGGCCCAGCTCAGTGGCGGCATGCGCAAGCGGGTCGGTCTGGCCCGGGCCCTGCAGCTGAAGCCCGAGATCATGCTCTTTGATGAGCCGACCACCGGACTTGATCCGGTCATGACCCGGGAGATTTATCAGCTCTTTGTCCGGACCCAGGAGCAGATCGGTTACACCTCGGTGATTGTCAGTCATGATATCCCCAAGGTCTTCAATCTGGCTGATCAGGTGATTATCCTCAACCAGGGACGGACGGATCTCTTTACCAGCCCTGAGGCCATTCAGTGGTCTGAGGAGCCCCATATCCGTCGGTTTGTCAAGACGACCATGGGCAACATTTATCAGAGCCATCTGGTGGAAGATTCACTCGGGGTGAACAATACTTTACAGGATCGTCAGAGATGAAAAAAAATGGAATGGAGTTGGTGGTTGGCGTGTTTATGCTGGCCGGTTTTCTGGCCTTTGGCTATCTGGCCCTGCGGCTGGGTGAGGTGCCGTTTCTGAGCAGTGGAAACACCTACGGCCTTACCGCCGAATTTGATAATATTTCCGGGCTGAAGAAGGGGGCCGGGGTCCAGGTGGCCGGGGTCGATGTGGGGCAGGTCAGCCGGATCTGGCTCGGTGAGGATGATCTGGCCCATGTGCTGCTGCGCCTGAACCGGACAGTGAAGGTGCCGGTTGATTCCATGGCCTCGGTTAAGTCACAGGGAATTATCGGTGACAAGTACATTCAGGTCACCCTGGGTGGTGATGAAGAGATCTTTAAGGATGGGGATGTCCTGGTGGAGACAGAATCGGCTGTGGACATTGAATCCCTGATCAGTAAGTTTGCCTTTGGTGGTGTGAAATAAGGTGTATTGAGATGGGTGTTGTGTTCATTCGATGGTCTGTTGTTCTCTTGCTGGTGATGGCGTTGACAGGTCCTGTGGTGGCCGGTGAAGGTCGGCCCGGGACCAAAGATGATCTGGACTGGTTACTGGAGGAAACGCTGAAGGGCGACGAGGCGACAGTGGAACTGGCTGATCCCCTGGAAGGGATAAACCGGATTGCCTTTGCCTTTAATGACCGTCTGCACGACTGGGTGCTGCAGCCTGTCAGTAGGGTCTACAGCGCCGTGCTGCCCGCTGACCTGCGCCTCTGTTTGAAAAACTTTTTCTGCAATCTTTCCAGTCCGGTCTTTCTGGCCAATGATCTGCTGCAGGGAAAGTTTGTGGATGGGGCGGTAGTGGTGTCCCGCTTTGTGCTCAACAGTACCATCGGCATTGGCGGCCTGGTTGATGTGGCCGAGAGTGATTTTGGCCTGAAACTGCAGAAGGAAGACCTGGGGCAGACCCTGGGAATCTGGGGGGTCGGGGATGGATTCTATATCTGCTGGCCCCTTCTTGGGCCCTCGACTTTGCGTGACAGTGTCGGGATGGTGGGCGATGGCCTTCTTCATCCCCTGGAGTTGTATCAGGGCGCCGGGAAAACGGCCCCGCTGGCCTACACGGCCACGCGTCAGCTGAATCGTTTTTCCCTGAACCCTGATATTTATACTGATGTGCGGCGCTTTTCCCTGGACCCCTATGTGGCCATGCGGCAGGCCTATGCCGAGTATCGGCAGAACGCCCTTCTGGACCGGTCTGAGGGACGTGACGGGGTGAATGGTTTGCCATTGAATTTACAGTTGCAGATGGATTGACGGCTGAGCGGCTCGGCTGTTGTTTTGTAATTATCCAGTAGCACCCCATCTGCTTCGTCAGCGGCCTGCTCATGTACTGATCAGTACACTTCGCAAACCTCTTTCTCGCAGCTGACGCACTACTGAAGAATTACAGTACACGGTTTTATGTTCGTTTCCAGTTTCAAACTGGATAGTGACGTTGTTTTGAGATAAAGAGAGAGGAGGATGACAGTGATGAGGAAATGGGGGGTGGCCCTTGTGATGATGGTGGCGCTGATGGGTTCCGTTGCCGTGGTTTGGGCTGGTCCGACCGAAGAATTGCGGCCGACCATGGACGCGGTGGTTGCAGTATTGATGGACCCGACGCTGCGCGGTGAGGACCGGCGCAGTCAGCGCAGGACCGTGCTGATGGAACTTGCCGCCTCCCGTTTTGATTTCGAGGAGATGTCCAAACGGGTTCTGGGCAAGACCTGGCGGGAAATAACGGATGCGGAACAGGCCCACTTTGTCCAACTCTTTACCAAGCTTCTTGAAAATGCCTATCTTGGCAAGATTGAAAATTATTCGGGCGAGCAGTTCGAGTTTACCGATGAGCGGGTCAAGGACGATCGGGCTGTGGTTTCAACCCTGTTTAAGCATGAAGGTCAGGACATCCCGATTCATTATGTCATGATCCTGCAAAAGGGTCGCTGGATGGTCTATGACATCAATGTCGAAGGTGTCAGCTTTGTCAATAATTACCGCCAGCAATTTTCATCGATCCTGCGCCAGGATAAGTTTGCCGGTCTGGTCCGTCAGATTGAAGAGAAGAATCAGGAGAATGCGGCGGGAGGTGTGACGCAGTGAGTCACGCCGCTCTCTCGGCAGAGCAGTTATCTGTGGTCCTTTCTTTCCTGGACCTGCCGGACCGCTCCCTGCTGGCGCCTTACCTGACCGAGTTGCGGCTTGATCCCGGTGCTGCCCTGTTTGGGGTTGAGGACCCGGTTGATGGTCTCTGGTTTCTGCTTGAGGGACGTCTGGCCGTACGGAAGATCAATCCCCTCTATGGCAGGGCCCAGGTGATTGCACTCCTTGATCCCGGGGCCATGGTTGGAGAGAGGGCCCTGCTGGGTGGCGGGCGTCATCGGGCTGAAGTGCGGGCGGTTGCATCGGCCCATCTGGTGCTCCTTGACCGCACGGCTCTGGATAGGCTGGCCTTGGAGCAGCCGGAAATTTATTTGTCCCTGCTTCGCCGCGCCCTTGTTATCAGTGGTCTGCGCCTGGATAGGGTCTCTGAGCGTCTGGCCGCTGTTCTTTGAGGGTGCGTTCGGGGCGGTGAATTTTGGGGAGTTGTGGCCTGATTTATTTTTTTGTGGCCATTTTTGCCTGAATTGATTATTTTGTCATGTTTTATTGATGGGCTCCTTTTTGTCTTCGCTTCTCGAATGTTGTTTTTTCGGATCGAAACCTTCAGGGCCGCGGACAACTGAGTTGGTCCGTTCATTCGTGTTGCTGAGAAAAAAATTAAAAGGTCCGTCCCGGGAACAATAGGCTCGTGACGGCCTTGCTGGAGGAAATCATGGCCGTTCCAAAAAGAAGACATTCCCACGCCCGTACCCGCCTGAGACGTTCTCATGACGCCTTGAAGGCGCCGGGTCTTTCCCTTTGTGCCGATTGTGGTGAACCAAAACAGCCGCACCGCCTCTGTGCCAGCTGTGGCAAATACAAAGGGCGTACCGTATTCAGTTTTGATACCGACCTCGTATAAGGGGTAGCCTGTGCGGATTGCCCTGGACGCCATGGGCGGAGATCACGGTTCCCAGGAACTGGTCGCCGGGGCTGTGCTTGCTGCGCGTCAGCCTGGGTTGCAGCTGGTGTTGGTTGGTGACCAGCAACAGCTCTGCTCCTGCCTGCAGCAGGCCACACGTGACTCCTCTCTCTTGTCGCGGATCGAGATCGTCCATGCCTCCCAGGTGGTGGCCATGGACGAGTCTCCCGTAGACGCCATCCGTCGTAAAAAAGATTCCTCGATCATGGTAGCCTTTGACCTTGCCGACCGAGGCGATGTAGAAGCCGTGGTCAGCGCCGGTAATTCCGGGGCTACCATGGCAGCGGCTGTCCGCAAGCTTGGCCGGATCAAGCACGTCGCCCGGCCTGGAATCGCCAGTATCTTTCCCACGTTGAAAAAGCCGGTGGTGATGATGGATGTCGGGGCCAATGTTGATTGCCGGCCCCAGCATCTGGTCCAGTTTGCGATCATGGCCTCCAGTTTCTCGCGTATCCTCGATACCACCAATCCCCGGGTCGGAATTCTCAGTATCGGTGAAGAGACCGGCAAGGGCAATGTCCTGGTCAAGGAAACCCATGCCCGTCTGGCCAAGAGTTCGCTCAACTTTATCGGGAATGTCGAGGGGCGGGATGTCTTTCAGGGTGATGTGGACGTGGTGGTCTGTGACGGGTTCGTCGGGAATATCTGTCTCAAGATCAGCGAGGGACTGGCCGAGGCAACCATGCGGATGCTGAGAGATGAAATCAAAAAATCTTTGCTGGCCCAGATTGGCTATTTTCTTGCCCGACCAGCCTTTCAGGTCTTTAAAAAACGGGTTGACTATGCAGAGTATGGTGGCGCACCCCTGCTGGGGATTAACGGCACCGGAATCATCTGTCATGGCAAGTCCAGCGCCGAGGCCATCAAGAATGCGATTTTTGAGGCAGCTGAAATGGTGAAGCGCAGGGTCAATGACCGGATCGCTGAGAGCCTGGCTGCCAATGCCCTGATTGCGGAGGCCGATGTCTGATGGGGACGGTTATCTTGGGGACCGGCTCCTGTCTGCCGGAACGGGTTGTGACCAATCATGACCTGGCAGAGATTGTTGAGACCAATGACGAATGGATTCGGACCCGGACCGGAATCAAGACCCGCCGAATTGCTGCAGCCGGTGAGGAAACCTATCGTCTGGCAGCACGTGCTGCAGAGCAGGCCCTGGCCATGGCCGGAGTTGCAGCCGCTGATCTCGACCTGATCGTGGTCGGGACCATCACCTCGCATATGCTCATGCCCTCCACCGCCTGCTTTGTTCAGAAGGAGATTGGTGCAACCAAGGCCTTTGCCTTTGATCTGAACGCCGCCTGTCCCGGTTTCCTCTATGGCCTCGATGTGGCCGATCAATATGTCCGGGCCGATCCCAGCCGCAAAATTCTGGTCATTGGCGCTGAAACTCTGTCTACCCGTACCAACTGGGAAGATCGCAATACCTGCGTCCTGTTCGGTGACGGTGCCGGAGCCGCAGTGGTTGGAGGTGGCCCTCAGGGTCGGGGCATGGTTGGTTCCGTGCTGTGTTCTGATGGCCGGCTCTGGAGTCTTCTGCATATGCATGCCCCTGTCAGCAACAATGCTGATCTTGAGGAGCCCGACCATCCTGGTGTCCATATCATCATGGAGGGCCGTGAAGTCTTCAAGTACGCGGTCAAGGCCATGGAGACTTCCATCAGTGATCTTCTGCACCGTGAGGGAGTGTCGCTGGATGAGATCGATCTTTTCATTCCTCATCAGGCCAATATCCGTATACTGAACAAGCTGGTTGAACGCATTGGTATTCCTCTGGAAAAGGTGTTCATCAATGTCGAGAAATATGGTAATACTTCTGCCGCTTCCATTCCCATTGCCCTGGATGAGGCCAATCGGGGGGGACGGCTGAAGCCTGGCAACAAGCTTTTGATTTGTTCCTTTGGTGGCGGTTTCACCTGGGGCGCAAGCCTGATTAACTGGTAAACAGGAGAAAAGATGGATTATTTTTTATCTGAAGAGCAGGAAATGATCGTTGAGACGGCCCGGCAGATTGCTGATGAACGGATCATCCCCGCTCGTGCTGAACTGGACGAAAAACATGAGTTTCCGCGCGCCATCCTCAACGAGATGGCCCGGGCCGATCTGTTTGCCGTGCCGATCCCTGAGGAGTATGGCGGGTTTGGCGGCGGGTGCATTGACAATGTCCTGGCCCTGGAGCAGCTGGGGCGTGGCTGTGTCGGTGTTGGAACCGCCTTTGCCGCCAATATCCTGGGGATCTACCCGATCATGATCGCAGGCTCTGACGAGATGAAGAACAGGTATCTGCCGGACGTGGCCACAGGTAAGAAATTTGCGGCCTTTGGCCTGACCGAGGCCAATGCCGGTTCCGATGCCTCAGGCATCCGGACAACAGCGGTCCTGGATGGTGACGAATGGGTCATCAACGGGACCAAGCAGTGGATCACCAATGGCGGTGAGGCCCAGATCTACACGGTGGTGGCCATCACCGACCGCAGTCGCGGGCCGCGTGGCGCCTCCATGTTTGTGATTGAAGAGGGTGATCCCGGGTTTACCTGCGGCCCCAAAGAAAAGAAGATGGGAATCCGCGCCTCATCAACCACCGAGTTGATCTTCAAGGACTGCCGGATTCCCAAAGACCGTCTGATCGGTCGAGCCGGAACCGGTTTTATCACGGTCATGAAGACCCTGGATTCATCCCGGCCCGGTATCGCGGCCCTTGGTCTGGGGCTGGCCCAGGGCGCCCTGGATGAGGCTGCAAGCTATGCCAAGCAGCGGATACAGTTCGGCAAACCGATCATCTCGTTTCAGGCCGTCCAGCACCTGCTGGCTGACATGGCCATTCAACTTGAGGCGGCCCGGGCCCTGGTCTATGGCGCGGCCAGACATATTGATGCCCATCCCAAGGATATGTCCAAGGTCTCGTCCATGTGCAAGGTCTATGCCACTGATATGGCCATGAAGGTGACTACCGATGCCGTTCAGGTGATGGGTGGTTATGGATTCATGTGTGAGTATCCGGTGGAGAAGATGATGCGGGACGCCAAGATCCTGCAGATCTATGAGGGGACCAACCAGATCCAGCGGAACGTCATCGGCCAGGAATTGAACAAGGAGTACGCCCGTAACTGACGGGGGTGAAGAGGTGGCATGAAGATCATCGTCTGTGTGAAACAGGTCCCGGATGCCAAAGACGTGCGTCTGGACCCGATAACCAATACCTTGGCTCGCGAGGGTGTGCAGTCGATCATGAATCCGTATGATCAGCATGCCCTGGAAGAGGCCGTTCGCCTGAAAGATGAGCTGGGGGCTGAAGTGGTTGTCCTGACCATGGGGCCGCCCCAGGCCGGGGAGGTCCTGCGTCAGGCCATTGCCTGCGGGGCTGATCACGGGGTGCTGGTGTCTGATCGGGCCTTTGCCGGGGCAGATACCTGGGCCACCTCCTATACCCTGGCCCAGGCGGTGAACACCCTGGGTGGGGCTGATCTGATCCTCTGCGGCAAACAGGCCATAGACGGAGATACCGCCCAGGTGGGTCCCGGCCTGGCCATGCGTCTCGATATCCCCTTTGTCACCTGTGTCCAGAAAGTTCGTGAGGCGGATGCCTCCGGTCTGGTGGTCGAACGGATGATGGATGACGGCTATGATGTGGTGGCCGTTGATTATCCGGCCCTCTTGACGGTGGTCAAGGATTTGAATATTCCTCGGGTTCCCTCGCTCAAGGGAAAGATGCGGGCCAAGAAGGCAGTGCTGCAGACCCTGAGTGCCGCTGATGTCGGTGCCGATCCGGCCCTGATCGGTCTGGCCGGTTCTCCAACCCAGGTGGTCCGGGTTTTTCCGCCGGAGCCCCGGGGAGAGCGGACTGTCTTGAGTGGTACCCTGGATGAACAGGTCAGCGAGTTGGCCCGGCGGCTGAGCGCCTATCTTTAAACACGGCGGCGGAGAAAAATTGCGATGTTGATTGTTGATCAGGAGCTGTGTATTGGTTGTGGTGTGTGTGAGGCCAGTTGTGCCTTTGCGGCCATCGAGGTGGTGGACGGATGCGCGGTGGTTGGTGATGCCTGTACCCTGTGCGGGGCCTGTGTCGAAAGCTGTGAGGTTGAAGCCCTCCGTATTGAGGGGGCGGAAAAGACTCAGGTGGTTGATATCTCGGCCTGGTCCGGAGTCTGGGTCTATGCCGAGTTTCGGCATGGGCAGCTGGCCCAGGTTGCCCTTGAACTGCTGGGGGCCGGTCGCAGGTTGGCCGATGCCCGTGGCGTTACCTTGACCGCGATTCTCATGGGCAGTGTAACCGGTGAGGCCGCGCAGATCCTGATTGGTCACGGTGCTGATCGGGTTCTGCGGATCGATCGGCCCGAGTTGCTTCATTTCAGTGATGAGGCGTATGGCGCGATACTCACTGAGCTGATCCGCAAGGAGCAGCCGGAGATCGTCCTGGCCGGTGCCACTGCCATGGGCCGTTCCTTTATTCCGGCCGTGGCCAATATCCTGGGGGCCGGGCTTACGGCTGACTGCACCCGTCTTGATATCCGGGAAGAAGATGGCGCCCTGCTCCAGACCCGGCCGGCCTTTGGCGGGAATATCATGGCTACCATTGTCTGTCCTCATTCTCGGCCGCAGATGTCGACGGTGCGGCCCAAGGTCATGCGTGAGCTTGAGTTTGATACGAGTCGCCAGGGTGAGATTGTTGACGTGGCCGTTTTGCCCGAGTGGCTCAAGAGTCGTGTTCGGGTCCTGGAGTCGGTGGTGACTGATCAGGATGATGTCAATATCCAGGAGGCCGATATCCTGGTCTCCGGAGGTCGGGGGCTCGACAGCGAAAAGGGCTTTGTGCTGATGCGTGAACTGGCTGATGTCCTGAACGGTTCCGTGGCGGCCACCCGGGCGGCAGTGGATGCCGGCTGGATCAAGTATCCGCATCAGGTGGGACAGACCGGCAAGACCGTGGCGCCCAGTCTCTATATTGCCTGTGGAATATCCGGCGCCATTCAGCATGTGGCCGGGATGCAGTCGGCCGAGACCATTGTCGCCATCAACCGGGACAAGGACGCACCGATCTTTGATGTCGCGGATTTTGCCCTGGTGGGTGATCTGTATGAGATTGTCCCCAAATTGATCCGGGCCATAGAGGAGCAGCGAAGAGCATGAGTCTGCAGGGAAAAACAGTTCTGGTGACCGGCGGCAGTCGTGGGATCGGCCGTGCGGTCTGTGTCCGTCTGGCCCGGATGGGTGGCCACGTCTATTGCAACTATGTCAGCAATCCGGCAGCAGCCGAAGAGACCCTGGAGTTGATCCGGGCGGCCGGCGGCAACGGTGAGGCCCTGGCCTTTGATGTGGCCGATGTGGATCAGGTCCAGGCCGCGATCAAACAGATTGGGGCGGATCGTGGTTCACTGGATGTCCTGGTGAATAACGCCGGTATTACCCGTGACGGTCTGGTGGCCCGGATGAAGGAAGACGATTGGGACGCCGTCCTGGACACAAATCTCAAGGGTGCTTTTTTCTGTGCCAAGGCGGCCAGTCGGCTGATGATGAAGCAACGTTGGGGCCGGATCATCAATGTCACCTCGGTGGTCGGTTTTGCCGGAAATGCCGGACAGGTGAACTATGCCGCGGCCAAGGCCGGCCTGGTGGGGCTGACCAAGTCCATGGCCCGGGAGTTTGCCTCCCGGAATATCACAGTCAACGGAGTGGCCCCGGGCTATATTGTCACCGACATGACCAGTGGCTTGAGTGCAGAGATCCAGGCCAAGATCAAGGGCGAAATCCCCCTGGCCGAGTTGGGCAGTCCCGAGGATGTAGCCGGTGCTGTGGCCTATCTGGCAAGCGATGACGGTCGTTATGTCACCGGCCAGGTCCTGCATGTCAATGGCGGGATGTACATGTGATCGCAGATGCGCACAGGCGATGTCTGTTGTGCAGTATCCTTGGGCCCAGCTACAGATAAGAGTTGAAAATTGTGCCGTGAGGCGGTATCAAGAAAGGAAGTGTAAACGTTGACTGTCCCGGTTTACGGGGGTCGATTTTTGAAATCACAGGATGAATTGTCCGGTTATATTGAAGGGAGAACGGAAATGGCTATAGACCAGCAGATGGTTGATATTATTGTTGAGCAGTTGAGTGTTGAAAAAGACAAGGTTGTTCCCAATGCCTCTTTCGTCGATGACCTGGGTGCCGACTCCCTGGATCTGGTGGAATTGATTATGGCCATGGAAGAAGAATTTGACGTGGAGATCCCTGACGAAGAGGCCGAGAAGATTAATACGGTCCAGAATGCTATCGACTTTGTGAATAATCTCAAGAAGTAAGGTTTGGGGCAGCGGTTCTCTGGCTCTGGTCGACTCGAGTGGGCCAGAGCCGGTTGCTTGACCTGTTGAGAGGAGAGACACGATGTCGAAACGCAGGGTAGTGGTCACTGGAGTTGGATTGGTAACTCCTCTGGGGACCGGTACGAAAAAGACCTGGCAGAATATCTGCGCCGGTGTCAGTGGTGTGGGGCCGATTACCCGTTTTGATGCCGGGGAGTATGCGTCACAGATTGCCGCTGAGGTCAAGGATTTTGACCCGGATCTCTTTTTTGAGAAGAAGCAGGTCAAGCACCTGGATCTTTTTGTCCAGTATGGGGTGGCCGCGGCCCGATTGGCTATCGAGGACAGTGGTCTGGTCATTGACGAAACCAATTGTACGCGGGTTGGGGTGATCACCGGATGCGGCATGGGTGGTCTGCCAATTATCGAGCAGACTCACAGCACCTGTCTGGATCGCGGACCCAAACGAATTACGCCTTTTTTTATTCCCATGGCCATCCCCAATATGGCCTCTGGTCATATCTCCATGCAGAGTGGTGCCAAGGGCCCGAACCTCGCCCTGTCCACGGCCTGTGCCGCGGGTACCCATGCGGTGGGTGAGGCCTTTCGCTCCATCCGCTACGGGAGTTGTGATGCGGTCATTACCGGTGGTACTGAATCGGTGATCTGTCCGCTGGGGGTTGGCGGTTTTGCCTCCATGAAGGCCCTTTCGACGCGCAACGAGGCCCCGGAACTGGCTTCCCGCCCTTTTGACAAGGACCGGGATGGATTTGTCATTGCCGAAGGCTCGGGCATGCTGGTCCTGGAAGAACTGGAACACGCACTGGCCCGTGGGGCTCGGATCTATGCCGAGGTCATCGGCTATGGCGCCTCCAGTGATGCCTATCATATCGCCGCCCCTCCCGAGAATGGAGAGGGTGGGGCCCGCTGTATGCAGATGGCCCTGGATGACGCCGGGCTTCTGCCGGCAGACATTGATTATATCAATGCCCACGGCACCTCAACACCTTTGAATGACCGCTGTGAAACCCAGGCCATTAAGACTGTATTTGGTGAACATGCCAGCCGATTGGCCATCAGTTCCACCAAGTCCATGACCGGCCATATGCTCGGTGCGGCCGGTGGTCTTGAGGCCGGATTTCTTGCCCTGACTATCCACGACCAGATTGCCCCGCCAACCATGAACCTGATTGAACCCAGCCCTGAATGTGACCTGGATTATGTCCCGGGCAAGGCCAGACCCATGAAGATCCGGGCCGCTCTTTCCAACTCGTTTGGATTCGGCGGGACCAATGGTGTCCTGGTGATGAGCCGTTATCAGGGCTGAACCGGTATTGACCTGAGGGTGACATTGAGACGCCTTTTGCCCTAGTGTCCAGTCAAGAGTGAAATGTCGCAGTATGGCGCCGGTGTTTTTTGTGCTTGCAAGGCGCGGCGTCAGGCGCATAGCAGCGCTATGTAACGCAAGCCGCAACGAAGCAGGCGCAAAAAACAACAAGCAATATGCGGCAGCTGAGCCTTGACTGGACACGATGGATGTTTGGGAGAACGGAATGAAGATTGCAATCGGCTCTGATCACGGTGGGTATCTGCTGAAACAGACCATCGTAGAGCAGTTGACAGGTCTTGGTCACGACGTGGATGATGTGGGCTGTTTTGGCCCGGAGTCGGTGAATTATCCCGATTATGCCCGTCAGGTCTGTGAGCGGATCGAAGAGGGTCGGGTCGAGGTCGGAATTCTGATCTGCGGCACTGGTCTTGGGATGTCCATGGCGGCAAACCGTTTCCCTCAGGTGCGCGCTGCCCTCTGCCATGAGCCGTTCAGCGCCCGCATGAGCCGTGAACACAATAATGCCAATGTCCTGTGTCTGGGCGAACGGGTGACCGGTTCCGGACTGGCAAAAGACATCGTGGCGGTCTGGCTGACCACCCCATTTGCCGGCGGGCGTCATCAGCAGCGGATAGAGCAGTTCAGCCACTGCTGATCGTATTGTAACAATTGCGTTTGATTGTTTTGCGCCCCAATTTTGCTCGTGTGCTCCGTTGGGATCGCCGGCCCGGTTTTTATTCGGCACGGTCTTACATCGGTGAAACGATGCGTTTGAGCCGGTCCCGGTGTTTTGGCGGGTACTCATCAGATTGATGGGGGGGAAGGAATGTCAAGGTGGCGCAGTGTGAGAAGGGAGTTTGAATTCAATTGTCCAAAACCGGCATTGCCTCTGCAAAATGCCGGTTTTTTTGTTTGCCCTCTGCCTGCAGACCTCACGTGGATCATAGGGAAATCGTACAGATAATTATTAAAGGTGTCGGCATGTCGTTGTTAAAAGAGATTGATCCGGATATCTACCGGAGCATTGGCCTGGAGTATGACCGTCAGAATAATCAGCTGGAGTTGATCGCCTCAGAGAACATTGCCTCGCAGGCGGTCCTTGAGGCTCAGGGCTCGATTTTTACCAATAAATATGCCGAAGGGTATCCGAAGAAACGCTATTACGGTGGTTGTGATTATGCCGATGAGGTGGAATCGCTGGCCATCGTCCGAGCAAAAGAGATATTTGGGGCCGAATATGCCAATGTCCAGCCCCATTCCGGTTCTCAGGCCAACATGGCCGTTTATTTCGGCACTCTTAAACCTGGCGATAAGGTCCTGGGCATGGATCTGGCCCATGGTGGCCATCTGACCCACGGCAGTGCGGTGAATTTCTCGGGCCAGCTCTTTAACTTTATTTCCTACGGTGTTGATCGGCACAGTGAACAGGTCAATATGGATGAGGTGGAGCGGATCGCCTTTGAAAATCGACCCAAAATGATTGTGGCCGGGGCCAGCGCCTATCCGCGGATCATTGATTTTGCCCGTTTCCGCCAGATTGCCGATCAGATCGGGGCCCTGTTTATGGTTGATATGGCCCATATTGCCGGTCTGATCGCGGCAGGTGTCCACCCCTCCCCGGTCCCTTATGCCGATTTTGTCACGACCACCACTCACAAGACCATGCGAGGTCCACGCGGGGGCCTGATTCTGGCCCGGGAGAAGTATGGCAAGCTTCTGAACAGCCAGATTTTCCCCGGTATCCAAGGCGGTCCTCTGGTTCATGTGATCGCTGCCAAGGCGGTCGCCTTCAAAGAGGCCATGGGGGAGGCCTTCAAGGCCGATCAGCGCCAGGTGGTTGCCAATGCGCAAACCCTGGCCAAGAGCCTGACGGCCAAGGGATTTCGCCTGGTTTCGGGCGGGACGGATAACCACCTGCTCCTGATTGATCTGAGCAATAAGGAGATCACCGGCAAGGAGGCTGAGCACCTTCTTGAGCTGGCCGGACTGACCGTCAACAAGAATGCCATTCCCTTTGATACCCAGTCGCGATTTGTGACCGGTGGCATCAGGGTCGGTACGCCGGCCGTGACCACCCGCGGGCTCAAGGAACCCGAGATGGAACTGATTGCCAGATGGTTTGACCGGGTGATCACTGGCCGGGATGAGACCGTTCTGGCCAAGGTTCGGCAAGAGGTCCGGACCCTGTGTGATCGTTTTCCTATTTCCAATATTGTCGGCCCTAAGAGATAACTCGGAGTTGTCATGAAATGTCCCTACTGCGCTCATGTGGATAGCAAGGTCATTGATTCCCGTGTGAACAAGGAGAATACCATTACCAGACGTCGGCGTTCATGTCTGGAATGCGGTCAGCGTTTTACCACCTATGAGCGGCTTGAAATGATGGTTCCTGTTCTGGTCAAAAAAGATGGCCGGCGCGAGGAATGGAACCGGCACAAGCTGGTGGTTGGTCTGGAGAAGGCCTGCGAGAAGCGCCCTGTGAGTCGCGACGAGATAGATAACTTTGTCGATGAGATCGAAAAAAGGCTCCAGGATCTGGGATCCAAAGAGGTCAGTGCCAAGGTGGTGGGGCAGTGGGTCATGGAGGCGCTTCCGGCACTTGATGAGGTGGCCTATGTCCGTTTTGCCTCGGTCTATCGTCAGTTCAAGGACGTCAGTGATTTTGTCGATGAACTTAAGACCCTGCTTGATTCTCGCGATCTGCCCAAGATCTGATCCGAAAACGGGATGTGTTATGGTCTGTCAGTATTTTCCGCGTCCCTGTGTCCTTTCTGCAGTCCTTGTAAATTCTGACGAGTGTCTCAAACATGCCTGATTTGCAGCTCCTTGATCAGCAGTTTATGCGCCAGGCCCTGCATGAGGCCAGGAAAGGACTGGGCCGTACGTCTCCCAACCCCTGTGTCGGGGCAGTGATTGTCCATGAAGGCAAGGTGGTTGCCACAGGCTATCATCGAAAGGCCGGGACGGCACACGCCGAGATCCATGCCCTGAGCCGGGCCGGTGATCTGGCCAGCGGTGCCACCCTCTATGTGACGCTTGAACCCTGTAATCATACCGGTCGGACTCCGCCCTGCAGTCGGGCCGTGGCTCGGGCCGGGATCAGTCGGGCCGTGGTGGGGATGGAAGACCCCAACCCGCTGGTGGCCGGCAGCGGCAATGCGTATCTCAGGAGTCAGGGGGTAGAGGTGGTCTGCGGTGTGCTGGAGAAAGAATGCCGGGCCCTGAATCGTCCCTTTATCAAGCAGATCACTACCTCGCTGCCCTGGGTAATTCTCAAGGCCGGAATGAGTCTGGATGGGCGGATCACTTATCAGCCCCAGGGGGGCGGGGCCATGACCGGTCCGGATTCCTGGCGTCAGGTGCATCGCCTTCGTGACCGCTGTGATGCCATCCTGATCGGTTCATCCACGGTTCTGACTGATGATCCAGCTCTGACCACCCGCTTGTCCAGGGGTGGGGGGCGTGATCCCTTGCGGGTGATTCTTGATAGCCGTCTGGCCCTGCCGGAGCATGCCAAGGTCCTGCATCTGGAATCAAAGGCAGAGACCTGGCTCTTCTGTGGTCCTGATGCAGATTCCGCCCGGATTGCCCGTTATGCGGCCCTGGATGGAGTGGTGGTTTGTCAGGTGGAAAGCGATGGTGAAGGGCGGCTTCTGTTGCGGCAGGTTCTTGAAATTCTGGGTCGGGCCGGAGTGAACTCACTGCTGGTGGAGGGTGGGGCCACCATCCATGGCGCCTTTCTTCTCGCCCGGCTGGCCGATCAGCTGACCTTTTTCATGGCTCCGATCCTGGCCGGAGATCAGGGATTACCGGTCCTGCAGGGGCTGGTCGCCCATGGTCGGGCAGAGGCGGTTTCTCTGATGAATGTCCGCTATCGCCGTCTGGGGGTGGATATGATGATTGAGGGAGAGATTGTCTACCCGGTCATTTCTTAGCTGGTTTTCCTTTCAATTCAGTCTTCCTCAAGATCCTCATGTTTCTCTCTTCAGCAGTTGAATGAGCGCGGGCAGTTGTTGTGCGCAATGGTCTAAATCAGGAAAAGGGATCGTGAGTGAGACCGAATCCTTTTCAAAGGCGGGGCAGTGTGCGATCTGCCAGTCGGATGGCAGATCAAGGCTTGTCAGTCTTTTTTTGAAGGCCAGTTCGGCTTCTGTGCTTCTCGGGAGGCAGCGTCTCTGGAGGAGTTCCAGGAGGCGATTCGTTGTCTGCGGCGGGTTCATTGCCTGACCCGCAAGGATCTCCCTGCTCTCTTCATCTGCAAACAGTTCTCCGATCCGGCAGCCATTTCGTCCAGCCAGGTCTCGAGAAAGGGCGAGCAGGCGTTTTTGCTTACCCCGGCCCATGCCCAAGGCCGTGAACAGCCCGGCGAAAAAAATCTGCTCATCCGGTCCCAGGTGCAGGAGTTCAAGACCGATGGTCTCGTCGATCACGCCCTCATGGATGTGATGCTGGAGGAGAGGGGGAAGTTCGAGGAGGTGGAGCTGGGTGTCCAGTTGGGTGCGATGAGCTCTCCGTCCCAGGCGGGGCAGGAACCTTTCGATAATGGCGGATGGTTCCATGTGTCGTCCACAACAGGCGAGAAACCAGGCCTGCTCCATGGGCGATAAGGGGCCTGCTGACTCTTGATCGGTCAGGATGAGATGGAGGAGGGTCAGGACAGGGGTGTCAGGGGACAGAATCTGGCAGCAGCACCTGGTCTGACCCAGTGCCTGTTTCAGGGTGTACAGGCGCCTGCGGCCGGAGAGAAGTTCATACCCGTTGCTGCATACTTGAACCACTGGCGGATGCAGCATGCCTGACTGAAGCAGGGAGTCAAGGAGATGGTCCTGGTCCGTCTGGGCAAGAAAAGGATGGAGATTCCACTGGCCTGAGTCGTGAATCTGGTCCAGGCCGATGGTGTCCCAGTAAGGGTATTTGGACATAAGCGCGCCTTGATCGTTCACGAAAATCCTAATTTTTCAAAGTACCCATAAAATTTTACTGGCTGTGCAAAGCCCGAAAACAAAAATCCCTGCACGGTTCCGGGCCATGAGTCCAAGAACTGTGCAGGGGGTATGGCGAGCAGAGGGGCAGATGATCCGGGTGGAAGGTCAGCCTTTGTTGATCTTTTCGCGCAGAATGCCGGAAGGCTTGAAGGTGACAACCCGACGGGCGGCCAGGGTCAGTTCCTCGCCTGTCTGGGGGTTACGTCCGCGCCGGGAAGACTTGTCCTTGACGCTGAATTTGCCGAACCCGCTGAGGAGCAGGTCATTGCCGCTGATCAGTGAATCCTTGGAGAGTTGGAGGAAGGCCTCCATGGAATCAGTGGCCAGGGTCTTGGTCAGTGAGGGATGGTTTTTGTAAATCTCCTGGACAAGGTCTGCTTTGGTGAGGGTCATCTCGCGCTCCTTTTGCTGTAAAATCTGAATGATATACTCACGTAATGTTATACGCTCAAAAAAGAAAGTCAAGAGACAGATGTTGTTTTTTGTCTTTTTTCTTGAGAGAATCGGGTGGGATATGGCTCAATAGACCCGAAATGAAACATACTTCTTTGTTGGGTTGTTGACGGAAATTGACTGTTTATCAGTATGTTATGCTGTTGTTGTCCGATTATCCGTGGAATATCGGCAGGATGTCGACCGAAGATTTGTTATTGTCCGGGTCTGCAGTGAAAACACCCTGTCTTGTGTCAATTTTTTTATATGAAAGTGCACCTTCGGCATGACCGGTCATATCGAAGGTGCACTTTCATGGTCGGTTGTGGCTGGCCAATCTGGTCCAGGGATGGGGGCTAGATATGGCTGGCCATGGAGAAGATCGGCATATACATGGCCACGACTATGCCGCCGATCATGCCGCCTAGAAAGACCATGAGCATGGGCTCGATCAGGGCGGTCAGATTGCTGACGGCCTGATCGACCTCTTCGTCGTAAAAATCGGCAATCTTGGCCAGCATGTTGTCAAGGGCACCCACCGATTCGCCGACATTGATCATCTGCACCACCATGTTGGGAAAGACGCCGCTCTCTTCCAGGGGTTCAGAAATGGGGCGTCCTTCGCTGATGCTGTCTGAGACCCGGAAGATGGCCCGTTCGATGATCTTGTTGCCCGCGGTCTTGGCCACGACGTTCAGGGCTTCAAGGATTGGAACGCCGCTCTGGAGCATGGTGCTCAGGGTGCGAGTGAATTTCGCCACAGCGACTTTCCGGGCCAGGGGGCCGATGATCGGGGCGCGCAGGATCATGGCGTCGATCTTTAACTGACCCTTGTCAGTGGCGTATATCTTTTTGGTCACGTAGATCAAAAGGGCCAGGGCGATCAGGAGATAGTGAAATTTTGTCTTGACCAGATAGCTGGCCTTGACCACGATCTGGGTGGGCAGGGGCAGGGCCGCACCCATGCCGGAGAACATCTGTTCAAAGACCGGGATGACAAAGACCAGGATGATGGTCAGGATCAGCATGGAGATGATCAGGCAGATGATCGGGTAGGTCATGGCGCCGCGCACTTTTTTCTTGAGGGCCATGGATTTTTCTTTGAAGGTGGCCAGTCGGCCAAGGATGGTGTCGAGGATGCCGCCGGTCTCGCCTGCCTCGATCATGTTGGTGAACAGGGCATCAAAGGTCTTGGGATGCTTGCGCATGGCATCGGCAAAGGTGGTCCCGGTTTCAATATCCAGCCGAATGGCGGTGAGGACCTGACGAAACGGCTCCTTCTCCTGTTGCCTGGCAAGGATATCGATACTCTGGACCAGGGGCAGACCGGCATTGATCATGGTGGATAACTGCCGCGTGAAGATAACAATGTCTTTACCGGTGGTTCTGGGCTGGAACAGGGCGATATTACCAAAGAGTGACTTTGGCTTTTCCTTGATGACTGGATCCTGGATGCGCAGCCGTTTGACCTGGGTCAGGGCCGCAGATGGGTCGGCGGCTTCAATGCTCCCCTTTCGTTTTTCACCGTGTACGTTACGGCCGGTCCAGAGATAAGTGGGCATGGTCAGTGTTCCTGGGCTGAGGGGCTGGGCTGGCAGGGGTCTGGGCAGAAGCAGAGGACCCCTGGGCCATTGGTGCGTCAAAATTTATCTTAGCGTATGCTGGCCCGGAAGACAAGTGTTTGGAAACAGGTTGCTAATGGCGATACCTGTTTGTCGTGTCCCTGGTTTTTTATCCCCGTCCGGCAGAGTCTCCATCGCTGGCAAAGTGGCTTTGATCTCTTGCGCTGTCTTTCAGGGTTCTGCGTTGTCTTTTTACTAAAAGTCGGCCTCCGGTCTGCTGGGACAGAAAAACCTGTGCTGACCAGGATGGGTGAAATTGTAGCGACTACATCTTTTTTGTACTTGAGAAAATTTGCTCTGGCTGGTAAATTAAAAAATTCGTGGAATTCAATCGCCTGTCTGGTGAAGGATATATTGTATAATTGTTTCATCGCCTGATTTGAACGGTGATGACTTTTTGTTATGGATTTGAGGAGGGTGTGATGCAGGAGCAAGCGGCTGTAGGGTATGGCGCAAGAAATTTTAAGCCGGTAATTGAGAAGTGTGTCGGCTGTGAGCGGATTGTGGAAGAGGCTGGGAATCAGTTCTGCAAATCCTACATGATGCCGGAATCCAAGTGGCGTATTGGTATCTGCAATTTTGCCACCCATGCCAAACCGGAGATCACGGTGGTGACCATCAGGGTCAACCCCTTGAAGGCTGCCAAGCGCGCCTCGGCCAAGAAGAAATAAGACAGTACTTGCAGCAAACGCAAAAAGCCCCACGATCTTTTGATCGTGGGGCTTTTTGCGTTTGATCGTTCTGGTTATTTTTGTACAGGTCCTGATGTCTTGTTGTTCAGGAACGGCCAACTCCTGTGTAGCTGAAGCCTTTGTCGCGCAGGGTCTGGGGTCTGTAGACATTGCGCAGGTCGACAAAGACCTTTTCGCGCATGATCTGGGCCAGACGATCAAGGTCCAGGGCCCGGTACTGATTCCATTCGGTCATCAGGATCACAGCGTCAGCCCCTTCGCAGGCCTCGTAACAGTTCTCAACATAGGTGATGCCCTTTTTGGGCAACAGTTTTCTGGCCTCTTCCATGCCTTGCGGGTCATGGGCGCGAATGATCGCCCCTTTCTCCATAAGGGCCGGCAAGATGGTGACTGCCGGCGATTCACGCATGTCGTCGGTCTCGGGCTTGAAAGTCAGGCCAAGGACGGCGATGGTCTTCCCGGCCTCTGAGCCGCCCATGGCATCCCGAATCTTTTTGACCATCTTGGCCTTCTGGGCGCTGTTCACTTCGACTGCAGCCTCGACAATGCGCAGGTTTTGTCCGGCTTCCTGGGCGATGCGCATCAGGGCAACGGTGTCTTTGGGGAAACAGGAGCCCCCATAGCCGGGACCCGGGTGAAGAAATTTATTGCCGATCCGATTGTCCATGCCGATGCCAGAGGCCAGGGTGACGGCATCGGCGCCCAGGGCATCGCAGAGCAGGGCCATTTCGTTGATAAAGCTGATCTTGATCGCCAGAAAGGCATTGGCCGCGTATTTGATGAGTTCGGCGGTCTCGATGTCGGTAATGACGGCCGGTGTATCCCTCCGATAGAGAGGGTCGTAGACCATTTTGAGAATTTTCTGGGCCCTTTCTGAATCGACGCCGAGCACAATCCGGTTCGGGCGCATGAAGTCATTGATGGCGGCACCCTCGCGCAGGAATTCGGGGTTTGAGGCCACGTCAAAGTCGGCGTTCGGGTTGGCCTCGGCAATAATTCGCTTGACCTGGCGGGCCGTGCCCACCGGGACCGTGCTCTTGTCCACAATAATGGTATAGCCTTGCAGATGGGGTGCGATTTCCCGTGCGGCCTCGTAGACATAGGTCAGGTCGGCATAGCCATCACCGCGGCGGCTTGAGGGAGTGCCCACGGCCATGAAGATGGCATCAGCTCCGGACACGGCTGGACCCAGCTCTGTGGTGAACTGCAGTCGATCTTCCTGGAAATTCTTGGCGACCAGGGCCTCAAGCCCGGGTTCATAGATGGGGACCTTCCCGGCCAGAAGCTGCTCAATTTTTTTCTGGTCCTTGTCCACGCAAATGACATGGTGACCAAACTCGGCAAAGCAGGTGCCGGTGACCAGACCAACATAACCGGTTCCAATGATGGTAATATTCATGGGCTCTCTATTATGGCAAAGTTTTCAGGTGCGGGCGTGTCTAACCAGCATAGCTGGACCAGACTGGCCAGCCACAACCAATCATGAAAGTTCATTCCTTCGGCAAGGCCAATGATGGTCTTCGATGAACTTTCGGATAAAAAAGGCTACAGCAGATAACACTCCATTTGTTCAGGATCGTCAAGGTCTTATGATGGCTTTATGATGGATGGTCTTTCCCCGAAGATCGAGGTGCCGATCCGGATCAGGGTGGCCCCTTCCTGGATGGCCACAAGATAGTCGTCTGACATGCCCATGGACAGTTCAACCCGTTGCCCCTGCGGCAGCAGTTGTCTGGCCTGCATCTCAAGGGCCAGCTCACGCAGCCTGCGAAAGTGCGGCCGGGATTGCTCCGGGTTTGCGGCCGGGGGCGGGATGCACATCAGACCTTTGATCCGGAGTTGGGTCAGGGACTGGAGTTGGGTCAGCAGGTCAGCACACTCCTCGGGCAAGATCCCTGATTTCTGGGGCTCACGGCCGATGTTGACCTGGATCAGGCCCTCCATGCTCCGGTTCAGGGTTAAGAGGTTTCGTTCGAGTGTTGTGCCCAGCTTCACACTGTCTATGGTCTCGATCATCTGAAAAATCTCGGCGGCGATCTTGGCCTTATTGCTCTGTAAATGACCGATAAAGTGAAAAAGAGGACCAGATCCCAGTTCAATGATCTTCCCCTGGGCCTCCTGCAGGTAATTCTCACCGAAGAGGAACTGCCCGGCTGCCATGGCCTCCCGGATCTGCTGCGCTGGAAAACGCTTTGAGACCGCCACCAGGCGAATCTCTTGCGGATCACGACCGCAGGCCAAGGCCGCGGCAATGATCGTTTCTCTGATCTGGCTGAGATTGTCTTTGATCATTTCAGCAGAATCCTGCATCTGCAAGCGGCAAGTTCAATAAACGTCTGCAGTTCCGGGTAGTGTGGCGCGCCACTTCATCGATGGAAATCCCGCGCAATTCGGCTATTTTTGCTGCGGTATAGAGGGTGTAAAAAGGCTCGTTTCGTTTACCGCGCCAGGGCACCGGCGCCAGGAAGGGCCCGTCGGTTTCCACCAGCATGGCCTCCAGTGGGATGGTGGCTGCCACCTCCTGCAGGTCAGGCGTCTTGTTAAAGGTCACCACGCCGGGGATGGAGATCAGCAGGCCCAGGTCCATGACCTGTCGGGCAAGATCAAGATTCCCGGAGAAACAGTGCATGATCCCTCCATGTTTCAGCGGCCCGGCCTCTTTCAGGAGGCGCAGGGTGTCGTCATGGGCCTCGCGGTCATGGATAATCACCGGCAGTTCCAGTTCAGCGGCCAGTTTCAGCTGGGCCTGAAACCAACGCCGCTGCAGTTCGGGTGCGGCATACTGTTTGACATAATCAAGGCCGATCTCACCGTAGCCCACCACCACATCCCGGTTGGACAGGGCCAAAGTTTTCAGCCGTTCGAGGGTCTGCTCGTCCAGGGAGTCCGCGTCATGAGGATGGACGCCCAGGGTTGCCCGAACCATAGGGTAGGTCCGAGCCAGTTCAATGGCTCGTCTCGAACTGGCCTCATCAATACCAATGGTGATGATCCCGGCAATGCCATGTTCGCTGGCCCGGGTCAGGACAGCCTCCAAATCCTCATGGTACGCTGCCATGTCCAGGTGGCAATGGCTGTCGATCAGGAAAGAGTCGCTGCCCAGAGATGGTGGAAGTGGTCTTTTTTTACCCATTGCTTGTTCTTTCTCGACTCTTCATTCTCTCTTTTCTATCAGATCCAACAGGCAACAGCAAGCAACCTTTGGTAAAATCATTCCTTCGGCATGGCCAGTCATGGTCTCCAATGAACGTTCGTATAAACCATAACTCTGTTTTTCTGACCAGAAACGGGAAGAGGCAGGCACAGGAAGGTCCCTGGTCAGCGTATCTGAACCATGAGCGACGAAACGTCGCTCATGGTTTGGGCGAAGCGTAGCCGAACAGGGACCTTCCTGTTCCTGCCGGGCCAAGCCCACCATCAAAAAGTTTGTATCCTGAAATCCCAATAAATAATTGCATGGCAGTGATCACGTGAAGATCATTTCCCGCGACCAGTGAATTGGTATCAGCGCCCTGAAGCGATGATGCTGAGGACACCATAAGTCAAGAGCCAGATCAGCATGAAGAGCAGGAGTGGCCGCTGGTGACGGCTTGCAGGGCGCAGGAGAAACAGGGCGATCAGAAGCAGGAGCGGCGTAAAGACCCCGGCCACCAGCGGAGGCAGGAAGCGGAGCAGTTCCTGGAGTCCCAGAAAAAACCATGGCCCTGAAATATGAAAGACGCCCAGTTGTTCTGGCTCAAATGGAGCTGCGATCAGCACGGAGATCAAAAGCACGATTCCGGTCAGCGGGAGGTGGTCTCTGAACGAGGTGCGGTAGACACGAAGATGCTCCCAGGCCAAGGCGCCCCATAAGACGCCGAGGCTGATGACATGGTTGGCGTAGACCCGTTTCATGTGGTTGTCGCTGATGGAGAGCAGGAGGTCGTTCAGTGTATCGCCCAGCACTGGGATGGTCAGGAGGATATTTTCGGCAATGATCCCGGCCGAGGAGCCGGTACTGTCACCCCGCAGGATATAGCCGGTAAAAAGGATCAGCAGGCCCACGGGAAGGGTTGCGCTCAGCTTGAGCCATTGGGTCCTGGTGTACCCTTCGCTGCGCTTGAATACCGCCAGAAGATGGGCGATGGCCAGGAGGAAGAAAAACTGGCTTGAGTAAAAGTGCAGGGAGCGAAAATAGCTGCCGTACGGGACCATGATGTCCAGGGCCGAAGATGAGTAGAGGGGAGTTGCCGGATCGTATTGCAGGGCGACCACCATGCCCGAGAGGACCGAGATGAACAGGGTGATCAGGCTCCATTCGCCCCAGCGAAGAGTGGCGAGTGTCTTGAGAAGAGAGCTGATCATTGCAGGGGTAGACGCTCAGGATTAAAGGGTGACAAGGTACTTGCTGCCGTCGCTCAGTTTCTCGACGCCATACCGGGGAAGTTCCCGTTTGGCCGGGCCATTGATAACGGCACCGTCCGGACTGAAACGACTCTGGTGGCAAGGGCATTCGAGGATGTTGTCTTTTTCCCGGTAGTTGAGTTTGCAGCCCAGATGGGTACAGGTACGGGAGATGGCCCAGGCCTGCTGGCCGTCCTCAAACAGAATAAAATCAGGGCTGATGAAAAATCCCCCGGGGGCCAGGGTGGCTGTTACTTCCACCAGCCGGGGCATTTTCGGGACCCGGAAGCCAAGAAAACGGAGCAGGGGCAGGCAAAGGGTCAGCAGCCCCGCCAGGATGAGTATTCTCCGCTTCTGCGGTGAATGTGGAGTGAGGTCGGGGCGATTCATGAATCCGGCTCAGCCACTAAAGACCTGTTTCAGCCGCTGATTGACATGCTCGGGTACCATCTCACTGACATTGCCACCGTGTCGAGCTGCGTCCTTGATGATCGAAGAGCTGATATAAATCCAGCGGAAGGCCGGCATCAGAAACAGGGTGTCCACCTCGCGCTTGAGTTTACGATTCATCAGGGCCATCTGGAACTCGTAATCGAAGTCAGAAACTGCCCGCAGGCCGCGGATGATGGCCTTGGCCCCGCGTTGCTGGGCAAAGTCGACGATCAGGCCGGAAACAGGGGCCACTTCGATCCGGGAATAGCCCTCCGGAAAACACTTGCGGGCCATGTCGATCCGCTCTTCCAGAGAAAACAGGGGGGTCTTGGACGGATTGATGGCAATGGCGATGACCACCCGATCAAAGAGGTCCAGGGCCCGGTCGATGATATCCAGGTGGCCCATGGTGATGGGGTCAAAGGTCCCGGGATAGATGGCAATGCTTTTTTTCCTGCTACTCATCTCGTCACTCCTTGACCTTGAGGGTGATAAAACCAGAATCCGCTGTCGCCATAGCGCCGTTGATCACTGAGATGCAGGCAGCCAATGTGCTCAGCCAAAAGGACCTCGATTTTTTCCTCGGCCACGATCAGCGTCTGGTCGTGGATCAGTGGGCTTGCGGCCAGTTCGGTGAGAATCTTTTCGGCCAGCCCGCGGCCATAGGGCGGATCGAGGAAGATCAGGTCAAATGGTTCTGCAAGTCGGCCGGAGTTGTGCAGGGGGCCTATGCCCCGGCCAAGATCATGGCGGATGATCTGTGCTGATCTGTCGCCCACTGGCTGGCTGGACAGGCAGGCCTCCACGTTCTTCTTGATCAACTGCAGGGCTGTTTGTCCGTGATCGATGAATACCACCTGTCTGGCCCCCCGGCTCAGGGCCTCGAGGCCCACGGCCCCGGTTCCGGCAAACAGATCCAGGACGCGGGCCTCGATCACCCGGCCAGCAAGGATGCTGAACAGGGCCTCACGAGCCCGGTCTGAGGTGGGCCTGATCTGCTGGTCTTTGGGTGCGGGGGAAAAGAGCCTTCTCCCCCGCGCCCAGCCGCTGATAATTCGCAAGGGCTGAGCGTCCTTTTACAGGTATCGGGCAACGTAGTGTTCGGCGATCTGCACGGCATTGAGTGCAGCCCCTTTGAGGATGTTGTCTGAGACCACCCACAGGTTGATGCCGTTGGCAATGGACTCATCTTCACGAATTCGGCCGACCAGGGTCTCAAATCTCCCGGCGCAGTCTATGGCCATGGGATAGCGATTGTTGGCCGGGTCGTCCACCAGCTGCACGCCTGGGGCCGAGGCCAGCAGTTCCTTGACTTCGGCCGCGGTGATCTTCTTTTCAGTCTCGATATTGACCGCCTCAGAGTGGCCGTAAATAACCGGGACCCGGACCGTGGTCGCGGTGACTCCAATGGAATTGTCCTCAAAGATCTTCCGGGTTTCATTGACCATCTTCATCTCTTCTTTGGTGTAGCCGTTATCCAGGAAGTTGTCGATGTGGGGCAGGCAGTTGAAAGCGATCTGGTGCGGATAGACCTTGTGCTGCAGAGCCTCGCCCCTGGCATAGGCCAGAACCTGGGCCTTGAGCTCTTCAATGGCCTTGGCCCCGGTTCCTGAGACGGCCTGATAGGTGGAGACGACGATCCGTTTGATTCTGGCCCGGTCATGGATCGGCTTGAGGGCCACCAGCATCTGGATGGTTGAACAGTTGGGGTTGGCGATGATGCCGTGTTTTTTATACTGGGCGATGGCGTGGGGGTTAACCTCGGGAACGACCAGCGGGATCTCGGGGTCCATGCGGTAGGCGCTGGAATTATCGATAACCACGGCACCGGCGGCGGCTGCTGCCGGGGCAAACTCCAGTGAGCGTGAGGCGCCGGCTGAGAACAAAGCAATGTCGATGCCGGCAAAGGCATCTTTGGTCATCTGTTGAACGGGGATCTCCTGGCCCTGAAAGGTCAGTGTCCTACCCACCGAGCGTTCTGAGGCCAGCAGTCGTAATTCCTTGATGGGGAAATTCTTCCGGGCCAGGACATCAAGCATGGCTCCGCCCACGGCTCCGGTAGCTCCGGCAATGGCAACATTGTATTTTTTCATCTGCTGATCCTTTTTGAATATAAGAAGAAGGTGGAAAGTGCAGAAGCAGTGGACAGGGCTGTGGCTCAATCCGGCTCTGCATTTTAAGTTATTGTCAGACCAAAACTATAAAAAATAACAGATATTCAGGATCGTGGCAACAGGAGGGAGAGGGGAAGGTGTGTTTTTTGTTTTTTGTCTGATCCATTCCTGGGTGTAGAGTGTTTCTGCTGATCCTGTTCATGCCATGGATTGGTTCAAGACAGCTCTTGCCAGGAACTGTGATTCGTTTCAGAAAAGTTCAGCGTCCGGCAATGAATCAATGATCAGACGTAACTATTCACCGTAATGCCCAGGAATAGCCATAAACCGGGAACTGTAACTGGTCATCGGTGCGCCAGAGGCAAAAGTTTTGTTCCGGGGCAAGGTGTGGTAAGTATTCAACGTACAGTGTGTGGAGAGGCTGTCACGCCCTGACCCTGGGGTTGACAGGTCTGTTGATGGTTGCTGGTCTGGAAGGCATGACCGGGAGTTGCTGAAAAGAGAGTCGCGATAATATTGGATGTGTTGGAAAATGCGCAGCGTTATTTCACCCTGCATCAGGGAATGCCAAAGGCGTTTGAGTTTCTTCTCCGCCCGGATCTGCATAAGTTACCAATGGACCGGTATGAAATTGACGGGGATCGTCTCTATGCCATGATCTCGAAGGGGCCGGGGCGCAAGCGGGCTGATGCCTGTCTTGAAACTCACCGGAAATACCTGGATATTCAATTGGTACTGGCCGGAGTTGATAACATGGGGTGGAAGAGAAAATCCTCCTGCAGGCAACTGGTTGGAGGATATGAGCTGGAGCGGGACGTCCAGTTCTTTGGTGACAAGCCGGAGGCATGGCTGGCCGTGAATGAGGGCGCCTTTGTGGTCTTTTTTCCGGAAGACGCCCACCTGCCCCTGATCTCCGAGGGACAGATTCACAAGGTTGTGGTCAAGATTGCGGTAAAGCGGTGATGATCGCTGAAATCAAATGGACATCAACCCCGGGATGGGTGAGCGAGGCCTGATCCTGGTGAATCGCCCTGGTACCCTTAAGGCTGGGGTGATGGCGGCTGATCGCTCTGCTTTTTCTTGAAAAGGCTCGCCTTGCCCGGTCGCTTGATCCACTGGCTCAGGGCCATGGTCGGGCCTGAGAGCATGTAGATGAGAAAGAGCAGAAAGAGCATGACGTCTGGTTCGGCCGCGATCAGGACGAAAAGGATGAGGCTGATCACCAGGGTTGGAAAGGGTCGGGCCTTTTCGGCCTTGGGTTTTTTGAAGCTGAGGTATCGATGGGTGGAGACCATCAGGTATGAGAGCAGATAGACGAGGAGCAGCAGGGAGATGTGGCGGACCTCACCGGTGATCCCGAGAAAGCGGCAGAACAGAACCGAGGTGGCAATCATGAACGCGGCGGCCGGGCAGGGCAGGCCGACAAAGTCTTTGGAGGTCAGCAAGGTATCCTGGGAATTGAAGCGGGCCAGCCGCAGGGCCGTCGTGGCCACAAAAAGAAAGGCAGCCAGCCAGCCATACCGTCCATAGGGATGCAGGGCCCAGAGATAGGCCATGACTGCCGGGGCAACACCAAAGGAGACCAGGTCGCAGAGGGAGTCGAGCTCCATGCCGAACTTGCTGGTGGAGTTGGTCAGTCGGGCAATGCGACCATCAAGGCCGTCAAAGACCCAGGCCACCATAATGGCGATGGCGGCTGTGCGGAAGTCTCCGTTGATGGATGAAACAATGGAATAGAATCCGCAAAACAGGCTGGCCAGGGTCACCATGCAGGGGATGGGATAGAATTTGGTGCTCATTTCCTGGGGCTCTGTGGACATCTGCTGATGGCTCCTTGCCATGTTTTACGATGAGTAAATAGGGGAACAGGGACTGACTCTCAGAGAGAGCAGCGGCGGCTCCATGGGAGCCACATGTCTTCTGTGTAATGGTATCCGATTCGTTGAGAAAAGGCAAAAAAGAAGGTAAGTCTCCAGCTCAAGGTGTGATGTAATGTGCTCTGACTCGAGCTGTAACTGACCAGCAATCCCGCAGATCTGCAAAAGAGGCCTGCAGGCTCCTACCGGCTCTCAGAGCTGGCCAGTGACCAGGTGATGGTGGCGGTACTGGCCAGTGACAAAGGGCCTGTAAGAAAATAACTTGGCTGATATTACGCTTAGATTTGGGCCAAGTTATTTATTTACAGGCCCAAAAGAAGAACGATGTCGATTCAGGCCAGACGGCCCAGAATGGTTTCACCGGCCTTGACCTTGTCGCCGACCTTGACATCAATCTGGGTATCGAGGGGCAGGTAAAGATCGACCCGGCTGCCGAAACGGATCAGGCCAAAGCGTTGGCCGGCACGGACTGAATCGCCGCTCTCCAGCCAGCAGATGATGCGGCGGGCGATGAGCCCGGCCATCTGGACGACGGCGATGCGGGGGCCGCGTTCGGAGGTGAGCAGGGTTGCGCAGATTTCATTGTGCAGGGCGGCCTTGCTGCTGTCGGCGCTGTAGAATTTACCCGGGCGGGGGATAATCTGTTCTATCTGACCCTTGCAGGGAATCCGGTTGACATGGACGTTGAAGACATTCATGAAGATCGAGACCTTACGGGCCCGTCCCATGAGATACTCCTGGTCGTCGACCTCTTCGATCAGGATGACCTTTCCGTCGGCCGGGCAGATCAGACCGTCCTGGCTGGCAGGGGTTGTTCGTTCCGGATCACGGAAAAACCAGGTGACAAAGCCGGTGAGGAGCAGGGCGACCAGGGCTGGACCATTCCACCCCAGCAAAGCCAGGGTCAAGGTGACAAAGGCGGAAAAAAAGATAAAGGGATAGCCTTCTTTGGCCATGGGGATTTGCGGTGCAATCATACCGGTTGCCTGGGGAATGAATGATCGGGTTCCGTACTCAGCAGGTGGCCCTGGGCCGGGACAGAAGACGGAAAAGATGAACAGGGCCCAGCTGGCAGAGCAGTCAGACCCTGTTCATGATATCGCAACGCAAAAAAAGAGGTGTTCTCATCCATAAGCGCGGACAGGCTCTGGGATGGGGGCCCCTTGAGCAGGCGGCTCAGCTCTTGCTCGCCCGGGCCATGGCGATGGTCCCGGTGCGCACAATCTCCTTGATGCCGATGGGCTTGAGGATATCGATGATCGCCTTGATCTTGGTGGTGGAGCCGGTGACTTCGACCGTGTAGGATTTGGGGCTGACGTCGACCACCTTGCCGCGGAAGATATCAATGACCCGTAAGACCTCAGCCCGGGTATTGGACTCGGCCTTGACCCGGATCAGAACCATCTCGCGCTCGACAAATTCACCCTCGCTGACATCGGTGACCTTGATGACATCGATCAGTTTATGCAGTTGTTTGGTGATCTGCTCGACAATGGCATCGTTGCCGGAGGTCACCAGGGTCAGTGAAGAGACGCTGGCGTCCAGTGTCTCGGCCACGCTCAGGCTCTCGATATTGAAGCCGCGACCACTGAACAGGCCGGTGACCCGGGAGAGGACTCCGGGCTTGTTTTGGAGGAGAACGGAAAGGGTATGTTTCATCGGTTTATCCTGTGCAATTATATTCCTGGAGGAGGGCTTGCTCCCTCCACTCGGGTCGAATCCTTGAAACCAGTGGATTCGCAGTTAGACCAGCAGCATCTCAGTGGTGGCTTTACCGGCCGGAACCATGGGGAAGACACCCTCTTCGCGGGCAATGGTGAAGTCCATGATGACCAGATTGTCAGTGGCCAGGGCCTTTTTGATGACGCCTTCAACCTCGCTGGCCTTAGTGGCCCGCAGGCCGACAGCGCCGTAGGCCTCGGCCAGTTTGACAAAGTCAGGCGTCACTTCCATGACTGTGCCGGCATACCGTTTGTCATAGAACAACTCCTGCCATTGACGAACCATGCCCAGGTAGTTGTTGTTGAGGATGGCAATCTTGACCGGGCAGCCATACTGCTTGGCCGTGGCCAATTCCTGGATGTTCATCTGGATGGAGCCATCACCGGCCACATCGATGACCAGTTCATCAGGGAAGGCCATCTTGGCGCCAATGGCGGCGGGCAGGCCAAAGCCCATGGTGCCGAGTCCTCCTGAGGTAATAAAGCGCCGCGGACGGTTGAACTTGTAAAACTGAGCGGTCCACATCTGATGCTGGCCGACCTCGGTGGTGATGATTGCATCTCCGCCCGTGAGCTTGCTCAGCATTTCGATGACATACTGGGGCTTGATGATCTCACCATCAGTGGCATAGGCCATGGGATGTTTCTCGGTCCACTCATTGACGGTTGCCAGCCAGGGCTCATGCTTGGTCTTGATCTCATCTTCGTTGAGGTCTTTGGCCTGAGTGAGCCAGGTGTTCATGGCGGTCAGGGCATGTTTGCAGTCGGCGACGATGGGAATGTCGACCTTGACATTCTTGCTGATTGAGGTCGGGTCAATATCGATATGAATGATTTTTGCATGGGGTGCAAAGGCATCGATGCGGCCGGTAACCCGGTCATCGAAACGGGCGCCGACGGCGATCAGGACATCACATTGGGATACGGCCATATTGGCGGTGTAGCTGCCATGCATACCCAGCATGCCCATGGACAGGGGATCGGTGCCGGGGAAGCCGCCGAGACCCATGAGGGTCATGGTCACCGGAATATCCAATCGTCTGGCCAGTTCGGTCAACTCCTCATTGGCATTGGAAAGGATGACCCCGCCGCCCACATAGAGAACCGGTCGTTTGGCGCCCAGGATGGTCTTGCAGGCCTTTTCAATCTGCCCCATGTGCGGTTCGTACGTGGGCTGATAGGTCTGCATCCGGACAGGTTTTCTTTCCGGAAAGTTGATCATGGTGGCGACCACGTCCTTGGGCAGATCCACAAGAACAGGACCGGGTCGGCCGGTTCGGGCGACATGGAAGGCCTCGCGCAGGGTCGGGACCAGATCCTTGGCATCTTTTACCAGATAGTTGTGCTTAGTGCAGGGCCGGGTGATCCCGACGATATCCACTTCCTGAAAGGCGTCATTGCCGATCAGGGCGGTGGGGACCTGGCCGGTGAGGACGACGATGGGAATAGAATCGAGGTAGGCGGTGGCAATGCCGGTGACACCATTGGTGGCCCCGGGTCCTGAGGTCAGCAGGGCAACCCCGACTTCACCCGTTACCCGGGCATAGCCGTCTGCGGCATGGACTGCACCCTGCTCGTGTCGGACAAGGACGTTCTTGATTCCTGAATCCATGAGCTCGTCGAACAGATCGATGACTGCGCCACCTGGAAAACCGAAAATTGTGTTGACCCCTTCTTCCTGGAGACATTTAATAATGGCCTGTGAGCCGTTAATTTTTCCCATGAACTCTGTTCCTCATAGCAGATGGAGGTTTTTGAAAACCGGAGAGATTAGGACTGATATACATTTATCCAGCGAATTGAAAAATATATCTTTCAGCCGCCCGGATGTCAAGAATGAAGGGGGCGATTGTTCTGTTTTTGTGGGAGAGAGGGCGTGTTTGCATCTCGTCGGGCAGGCTATCGGAGACTTACCACTTGAGTGTCCGATGGGGCATGGCTGTTTGTTTCCTGGGGGGTATGGATATTTTTATATGTTAAATGTCAGTATGATATCTGTACCAGAATGGATTGAATCCCTGTGAAGAATTTACTGAAAGATGCGGTTTCTGTTCAGTGGCTGCTTGACAATTTGAATGGGAGAGGTTTATCTTGCGAGTATGCATTATTATTTTCCTGTCTCAATGCCCCAGGAACCTCAAGAGAGATGAAACAGATGTACCCTTCACGTCCCCTCATAAACCGACTCCTCTACTGCCTGTTGACCAGTGCTGCGGCCGGGGTGGATTATCTGTAGAGTGATCGGCAGAAAATCAAGACAGCTTACCTCAGCCGCGGTTTATTGACCGCGGCTTTTTTTATTTTCAAGCGCGAGAAATCGGCATCCTGATAACCAGGAGTGAACACATGCGACCGGAAACTGTTAAAAAGTATCGTCCTTATCCCCAGGTGGATTTGCCCAATCGCACCTGGCCCTCAAAGACCATTACCCAGGCCCCGGCCTGGTGCAGTGTTGACCTCCGTGATGGCAACCAGGCCCTGGTACAACCCATGGATGTGAAACAGAAACTTGAGCTCTATCAGCTCCTGGTCGATATCGGTTTCAAGGATATCGAGGTCGGGTTTCCTTCGGCCTCTCAGCTGGAGTATGATTTTGCCCGTTTGCTGATTGAAGACGGTCTGATTCCCGAAGGGGTCAGTATTCAGGTGTTGACTCCGGCCCGTGCGCACCTGATCAAAAAGACCTTTGACTCTCTGCGTGGGGCAGGCCAGGCCGTGGTTCATCTGTATAATTCCACGTCCACCCTGCAGCGTCGGGCGGTCTTCAAGATGAGCCGCCGGGAGATCATTGAACTGGCGGTGGCAGGCGCCAGGACCATTGTGGCCGAGGCGGCCGAACAGCCTGAAACCAGTTTTCGCTACGAGTACTCGCCTGAGAGCTTCACTGGAACCGAGCTGGACTTTGCCGTGGAGATCTGCGAGGCGGTGATGGATGTCTGGCAGCCGACACCTGAAGATCGGGTAATCATTAATCTGCCGGCCACGGTGGAGATGTCGACCCCCAATATCTATGCCGATCAGATCGAGTGGTTCTGTGCCCATCTGAAAAATCGTGATTGTGCCATGATCAGTCTCCACGCCCACAATGACCGGGGCTGTGCCGTGGCCGCCACCGAACTGGCGCTCATGGCCGGGGGCGACCGGGTCGAGGGGACCCTGTTTGGTAATGGCGAGCGGACCGGGAATGTTGATCTGGTGACCCTGGCCTTGAATCTCTTTACCCAGGGGATCGACCCGGGCCTTGATCTCCATCAGATCAACCGCTTGATTGATGTCTCGGAGCGGGTCACCCAGATCCCGGTCCATGTCCGTCATCCCTATGCCGGTGAACTGGTCTACACCGCCTTTTCCGGTTCGCATCAGGATGCCATCAATAAGGGCATGGATGCCTGCGCGCAATCGGATGACGGGATATGGGCGGTCCCGTATCTGCCCATTGACCCGGCCGATGTCGGCCGGACGTATGAGTCGATTATCCGGATCAACAGCCAGTCGGGCAAGGGTGGAGTGGCCTATGTCATGGACAAGGAGTTTGGTTTCAAGATGCCCAAGGCCATGCATCCTGAGTTTGGGATGGTGATCCAGAAAATGACCGAGCAGGCCGGGCGAGAGTTGCAGCTGGCTGAGATCCGTGACGCCTTTGATCGTGAATATCTGAGCCGGACGGAGCCTCTGGTTCTGGATTCTTTCAATGTGGTGAAGCGGCACAGTGGTCGTGCCGGTGAGCCCTCTTCCGCCGCTGTTGAGGCCGATCTGCTGGTCTCAGGCACTCCCTGTCATGTGGCCTCTCTGGGCAATGGCCCGCTCGATGCCTTTTGTGCCGCGCTCAGGGCGGCCGGTCTGGTTGAGTTTGTCCTCTGTAACTATCATGAACACGCCCTGACCCAGGGCTCGGGTGCCACGGCCGTAACCTATATTGAAGTTGAACGTCCTGACGGCCATCGTTTTTGGGGGGCGGGTGTGGACACGGATATTATCATTGCCTCCATCAATGCCCTGATCAGCGCCCTGAACCGGTCCCTGGTCTGACCAGCATGGCAGGACTGTTGGTGTAAGGGCCTGGGGTCAGTGGCTGAGTAGATAGAACCCGACACCACCGGCCGCCAGCCAGATATTGGTGATGTTTGAGACCGTGATGTTGAGGATCGCGGCCACAGGGCGGTTGCGGCCCAGCAGCCCCATGCAGGATTTGAATTCCGGCCAGCTGGTCAGGGTGGCCAGGACCAGAAAACCGATGATTCCCTTAGGGGTGTTGGACTGGTCAGCGGCAAAAGAGACCACCGGATCGAGAAAATAACCGGCACTCACCAGGATGATGACTGCCGGTGGGAACCAGAGTCCCGGAGAAAAGACGTGCAGTTCCGCTTCGCAGGCATCTTCGCAGGGTCTGAGAGTAAAGAGGATCAGGGTGCTCAGGATTACCGCACCCAGCCACAGAGGATAGTGGGCCGGTTTGATCAGAAAAAAGCCCACGGCCAGGAAGGCGGTGGTCACGATTGTGACCAGGGTGTAAATGGGACGACTCTTGGCCGTTGTGATCAGGCGGCCGCAGATGAGAGCGGCAATCAGGAGCAGGATCGGATTCATGATGTTTGAGCCCAGCGGGGTGGAGGCGGCAAAGAGGATGTCACCTACCCAGAGGCCGACGATCAGGCACAGGGCCTCGGGACCATTGGTGATAAAGCCGATCAGGGTCCCCAAGCCCTTTTTGTTTTTCAGGGATTCGATGATGATCTCGATGCTCAGGCTGATCAGCATCATTTCGATGATGATCCCACCTGCCCCGACAAAGGATAACTGGATATTACCGTTGTTGAGCAGGGCACTGGCACAGAAGAAACAGATAACCAGCAGCCAGACGATGAGGTCCAGGTGGTCGATGGAATCGACCAGAAACCGTTTCATGTCTTGAGGCCGGCCTTTTTCAGAAAATCGAGCATCGCCTGCCGGTTGAGCAGGATGCCGCTCAGAATCTGGCCCTTGCATTTCAGGGCCGGGATCATCCGGATTCCCTCCCGCCAGGCACTCAGGGGTGCGGTGGTGATTTCTCGTTCGTCGATGGTCAGTTCGGGATAGGTGTGTGCCAGCTCATACAGAGCCTTTTTTGCCATATGGCAGCGGGGTCAGAGGGCGGAGCGATAAAAGGTGATCTGCATGGGGGCCTTGATGGGTGAGGTGTGGTGAGGCTGATACGTTTGTCTTTCAGGAAACAGAGAAGAGCACATTAGACTACACTAGAGTATGCCTGATCGGCAACCAGTTTCCCTGCCCTGAGGAGTCCTGGCCCGATGATCAATTAAATTGATGGTCAATGTGAATAAAAATCGTGATACTTTTCTGAATAAAATGATTAACTAGTGTCTGTCCATAAATGAGCAATTTTGGTCAAGATCAAGGCATGCGAAAAAAATAAGCGCAGGCATATGTTTGATATTCCGAGCATTATTTTTTGAGCATAACGCCGATATTGGGCAAAAGGGCCATTTATGGACGGGCACTA